>Ga0115031_1000978_pt1 | contig 20945 bp, 21 predicted proteins | sample Maine_Asex4_meta_FD_87301 | JGI IMG/M metagenome (GOLD analysis project Ga0115031, IMG submission 87301) | Marine algal microbial communities from Maine, USA - Maine_Asex4_metaG | ecosystem: Host-associated > Algae > Red algae > Unclassified | place: Maine, USA | collected 2015-01-05
TCTTCACCCATATCCCCATCAACGATTTCGCGCTAGACTCAAGGTAAGAGCCGTATGAGGTAGCTCTTCACGTACGGATCTGTGCGGGGGGCTGCCGGCAACGGCAGTCCCTACCGCGATCTATCGCCACCGGATTCTGCATACTGAGCGAAACCGACCGCTTTTCCGTTGGCGACTGATTAAAATGACAAACTCATGTCACGGTTTGACTGGCTCAGAGGTCATCCAATTAATCAGACAATTGCTTTATCTGATATGTCTTTACGACACCACGCCCCGTCCCAGCGGATACATTTCACCGCTTCGTAGGCACGTAGTTTCGCGTTGCTGACAGAAGACCCCAGCGCTGTTACGCCCAGCACTCGGCCGCCATTGGTGACAACTTCTCCGGCTTCATTGTGAGTGGTTCCTGCGTGAAAGACCTTTACGTCTTCAAGTTTTGCGGCGTCTTTTAGACCACGAATGACTCTGCCTTTTTCGTAGGCATCTGGATAACCCTCAGACGCCATCACGACGCAAACACTGGGACGATCATCCCATTCAAGCTCACCAATCTCCGACAGTCTCCGATCCACGGTGGCTTCGATGACGTCCACAAAATCTGTTTTCAATCGCATCAGCATTGGTTGGCATTCGGGATCACCGAAACGCACGTTGTATTCCAAGACCTTTGGACCGTGCGGCGTTAACATAAGCCCCGCATAGAGAATTCCGCGAAACGGCTGGCGCGAACGTTTCATGACATGAACCGTCGGTACCAACACATTGGATTCGACCCAACGCAACGTCTCGTCAGTAATCGAGGGCGTTGGACAGTAGGCGCCCATGCCGCCAGTGTTTGGTCCTTGGTCATCATCGTAGGCGCGTTTGTGATCTTCGGCCGGCGGCAACGTCAGAATCGTCTTACCGTCAGTGATCGCCAGAATGCTGGCCTCGCCGCCAGACATTCGTTCTTCGATGATCAGTTTATCGCCTGCGGAACCAAACTGACGCTCCCGAGCGATCATGTCGATGGCTTGGAGAGCTTCGTCGCGTGTTTTACAAACGATCGCCCCTTTGCCCGCGGCAAGCCCGTCGGCTTTCACGACTACCGGGCAGTCTTCGGGTGTCTCGGAATAGCGTTCGTTGATGAATCGTTCGGCGGTCGACGCGTCACGGAACTCTTGGAAATCGGCGGTCGGTACATCGGCCGCACGCAGGATGTTTTTGCAGAAAACCTTGCTGCCTTCCAATTGCGCGGCGGCTTTGCTGGGACCGAAAATCTTCAGCCCTGACTCCCCAAAGGCATCGACGATGCCGTCACAGAGCGGAACTTCAGGGCCGACGATCGTAAGACCGACTTCGTTCTCTTTTGCAAATTTCACCAGGGAATTGATGTCGTTGGCAGCAATATCAACATTTTCGGCATCAACTGCCGTACCCGCGTTTCCGGGTGCGACAAAAACGCGATCAACGCGTGGGCTTTGTGCGACTTTCCATGTGATGGCGTGTTCGCGTCCGCCATTGCCAATAATCAGAACTTTCATCTTTTGCCGAATCAAAGAGAGGGGCTGGTGGTTAAATAGATAAGGCGAATTCTATCGCTGAGGGTGCACAATGTCAGTGCCCCGGGCCATTAAGTTTCTTACGAATCGGCGATTGCTGGTCTATAATAGACTCGACCAAAAAAGACGAAGCCTTGCTGGTCCAGCTTCCACCCCCCCCCTCACGTTTTCAAAGAGCAAATAAATGAACGTTTTCATTCCTTCGACATACAAGAATTTGACTGGTTTAATTTGCGGCTTCGTCGCTTTTTCTACTCTTGCAGCGATCACGACCGCTAATGCTGATGATGGATGGGGCACGTTGAAGGGACAGGTCTTGATCAGCGGTGACGCCCCCGAGAACCCGGTCGAACCGATCGACGATCATCCTGATAAATCAATTTGTTTGGTCGATGGAGAATTGCCAAAAGACGACAATATTGTTGTCGGTGAAGATGGTGGGCTACGCGATGTGTACGTGATGATGTATCTAAAAGGTAAAGGTGAAAATGCTCCCATCCACCAGTCGTATTCTGCCGACGACGAAGACCAGCAGGTTTCCATTGACAACGTGAAATGCCGGTTTGTGCCGCACGCGCTGTTTGTGAAAACAGGCCAGTCAGTTGTGCTGAAAAATTCTGACAGCGTGGGGCATAACTGCCACATCACGACCTTCAACAATGAACACAACGTCAATTTACCTTCCGGTGGAGACGTGACGATCAAGTTAGAGAAAACTGACAAAGTTCCTGGGCAAGTTAAATGCGATGTTCACAAATGGATGGATGGCGTCATCTTGATTCGAGACAATCCTTATGTCGCGATCACTGATGGCGAAGGTAGGTTTGAGATCAAGAACGTGCCGGCCGGAGAATGGGAGTTTCAATTTTGGCATAAAAAAGCCGGATACATGAAGAAGATGGAATCAGAGAAATTTGAGTTCGGTCGCAGAGGTGAAACGCCAGTCGAAGTCACCAAGGATGGCGAAACCGACATGGGGAAATTGGAATTCCCAGTAACGTCGTTTAAGTAGGTCATTCATGCAAATAAGACGTAATTGCTGGGGGCCACTCAAGTGGTGCCTGTTGTCTTTTCTTTTGCTGTCGGTGTTCGGTTGTTATCAAACCCCCACCGCTGAACGGTTAGACTACGACCCAGAGACGGTGGAGACGTTGCGTCAGGAAATCAAAAGCGTTGACTGGGACGATTGATCTCATTTGGCTCTCAACAACGCCCCAGTTGTCGCCTCTGTTACCTCAAAATTAAGAAAAAAGACTCGCGAAGAGAATTTTGAAACACTTCATTCCGAATTTGGTACTCAGCTGTTTCGTTTTGCTGGCAAGTGGTTGCAGCGAGACTTTAGAACCGGCGTTTAAGCTGAACTCCGTTGAATTGCTCAAGCAGGAGAAGCTTTTTCTTGGCGAAGGCGAACACTTTGACGCTGCGCACAAAAAAGAAATTGGCTCTATCCTAACCGCCATTTTTGGAACGCCCAACGAACCCTTGGTGCCGGTGTTGCTAGATGAGGATGACCCTGTTCTTGAGGTGATGCTGAGAGAGAATATCGCTATGGCGGCTGGACCGGTCAGCGCGGAATATCATGCTAAGGGGGGCGGGCTGTATCGCCAACATTGTTCGCATTGCCATGGAATTACCGGAGACGGCTATGGGCCAACGGCTCCTTTTCTCAATCCTTATCCGCGCGACTTTCGCATGGCGAAGTTTAAATACAAATCGACTCCGTTGCGTTCGGTGCCCACAAATCAAGATTTGACAGAAGTGCTGATCAGTGGAGTTCCAGGTTCGTCGATGCCGTCGTTTCGCACTTTACCTGACGACGAAATCGAGGCGCTGGTCGACTATGTGAAATTTCTGACAATTCGTGGTCAATACGAACGCTACTTGATGGCTGAATTAAGTAACTTGGACAAAGGTGAACCGCTAATTGATTTAGAGCTGGCCCAAAAATTTCATAAGCTTGCCGCGATCGAGGAGCCCAACGAAGAACAGGAAGAAGAGTTAGAAGAAGTCGAGGAAGCGTATCTTGATATAATGTGGGGGATTGTCGGCGAGGGATTGATGGAAGATGTGATTTCTCGTTGGGTGGATGCCGATGACAACGAAACTGAAATTCCTGACGCACCTGCTGCGTTCTCTCCCCTTGAGGAAGGATATCGAGACATTGTGGCAACCGGCCGGAAGTTGTTTTATGAAAAAGGAAATTGTGCGCAGTGTCACGGCGACACGGGGGTCGGAAACGGTCAATTAGAGAACTTTGATGACTGGACCAATGACTGGATTAAAACTCCGGGCGTTGATCCCTTCGATTCCGCAACTTACCAAAATTTCATTAGCGCAGGTGCATTGCCACCGCGTCCGATCAAACCCCGTAACTTGACCACTTCGATGTATCGTGGCGGAGGCGGACCAGAAGAAATTTACTTACGCATCGCCAACGGCATTGAAGGGACTCCTATGCCAGCGGCACCTGCGCTGACGCCAGATGAGATTTGGGCGCTGGTTGCCTACGTAAAGTTGCTGCCATTCATCGGACCGAACGAACTGCCGGCCAAGCAAATCAACGAAAGTTCAATCGCCAGATAAACTGGTTTTGAAAACAGGTTCTTCACAGAATTTAGACGCGGATTTCGCAGGTAGTTTAACGACATGCCGGCAGGCGACCGTGTTTTGCAGTGCGAAACGCCGACGCCTGCCCGATAGTCGTTGAACGAATAGAATTGGTCCTTACCTCAGCGGCTCTTACCATTAAAATTCCCGAAGAACCAAATTCACAATTGGACCGAGACGTGTCACGACTTTGGAGTCTACTTTTTTACAGCGTCCCCGTTTTCGCCACGGTCACTTTCCTGATGGCGATCAACGGTGTGTGGCCGTTTGCCGCCTGTCAAATGCCGCCATCTTTCAGCACCGCCGGCGAGACGATCGACAACTTGTTCAATGGCATTCATGTGCTGGCGGTTGTGATTCTGTTGGCAACCGGCGGCCTGATTGGATTCGTGCTTTGGCGATTTGATCATCGACGTTCTCCAGATGAAAAGGCGGCTTACTTCTCCCACAATACGACGCTCGAATTTGTTTGGACGTTGGTCCCCGGCATTATTTTAGTGTTCCTAGCCTTCTATCAGATGAGCGCTTGGTCGGAGAACAAAATGGTCCGTCCTACGACAATCGTTAACGATGTCGAAGAGCAACCGCCACCTCTTGTGCTGGTCAAGGCAAAACAGTTTGGTTGGGAGTTTCACTATGCGGGCGAAGATGGCGTGATCGAAACGGCGGACGATCTTTACATCGAAGGATTACTCGTGGTTCCGCGCGGGCAAGACGTTGTCTTGCAGTTGGAAAGCCGCGACGTGATTCATAGCTTTTTCGTGCCCGAACTGCGGTTGAAACAAGATGTGGTGCCCGGCATGAGTCAATTCGCTTGGTTCAACGCAAATCAAACCGGCGAGGTCGACATCCTCTGCACAGAGTTGTGTGGCTGGGGCCACTACAAAATGAAGGCGCGTTTGCGAATTGTCGAAACGGACGAGTTCGAAACGTACATCGAAGAATTACGGTCAACCTACAAGGCTCCCTTGGCGTCGGCCACTGAACAATTGTCAAAAACTTCTGTTGCAGACGCTGGGGTAACACGTGACTAAGATTTTAATGGATCCTATCCAGCAAACGCCCCAGCATCGGCCTAACGCGGTGCGCCGGTTTTTTAGCGCCTATGTGTTTTCTTCGGATCACAAAGTCATTGGGATGCAGTTTCTATTTTCGTCGTTGATCTGGTTGGGGATTGGCGGGCTGCTGGCGTTGGCGGTTCGATGGCAGCTGGCGTGGCCGTGGAGTAACATGCCGTTTTTTGGCAACGCTTTGTTCGCGGACAACGGCGGACAGATATCTCCCGAATTCTACAATACGTTGTTCACGATGCACGCGACGATCATGATTTTTTTCGTTGTGATTCCGATCCTTTCGGGAGCCTTTGGAAACTATTTGATTCCGCTGATGATTGGCGCAGAAGATATGGCGTTTCCAAGGCTAAACATGGTCAGCTATTGGTTCATGTGGCCTGCGTTTGCCTGTGTGATCGCGATGCTGTTTGTACCAGGATACGGAGCCAGTGCGGGTTGGACGTCGTACCCACCCCTGAGCGTGCTTGCGTCGGCCACGCCAACAGAAACGGCCCAAACGTTGTGGGTGTTGGCGCTGTTGTTTGCCGGGATCTCATCGATGATGGGCGCTATTAACTACATGACGACCATTATCCAAATGCGTGCCCCTGGCATGACAATGTTCAGAATGCCAATGACGGTGTGGGCGATGTTTGTGACGGCGCTGATGCAAGCCTTTGCGTTGCCAGTGCTAACGTCAGCGCTGATCATGCAATTGTCGGATCAGATTTTCCAAACGGGATTCTTTTTGCCAGAGAATGCATCAGCAAATAATAGCATGGCGGCCAGCGGTGGCGGCCAAGTGCTGCTGTGGCAGCATCTGTTTTGGTTTTATTCACATCCCGCGGTCTACATTATGATCTTGCCGGCGATGGGGATGGTGTCGGATATGCTTGCGTGTTTTTCGCGTAAGCCTCTGTTTGGGTACAAGCCGATGATATTTTCGATCCTGTCGATTGCCGGGTTGGGATTTGTTGTGTGGGGGCACCACATGTTTATCTCTGGGATGAGCCGCATGTTGGCGGTGTCGTTTATGGTGTCGACGATGTTGATTGCGCTGCCCAGCGGGATCAAAGTGTTTAATTGGATCGGGACAATGTGGGGCGGACGTTTACATCTAACGACGCCGATGTTGTTCAGCGTTGGGTTCGTGTCGATGTTTATTATCGGGGGCTTGTCTGGGATCGTAATGGCCGCGCCGCCGGTAGATATCGTGATCCACGATACGTATTACATCGTGGCTCACCTGCACTATGTGTTGTTCGGATCCAGCATCCTCGGAGTTTTTGGAGCGATCTACTTTTGGTTTCCCAAGATGTTTGGCCGGATGATGAACGACGGGTTAGGGAAAGTTCACTTTTTCCTGACCTTCATTTTCCTCAATGGCACGTTCTTCCCGATGCACTTTTTGGGACGGATGCCGCGCCGGTTGGCTGACCCCTACGTCTATGACAGTTTGAAGGATCTGATGGGGCTGAATCAGTTTATGACGTTCTGCGCGTTTGCGATGGGCGCGACGCAGTTGATTTTTATCGGCAACTTTTTCTTCAGCATCTTCTTTGGCAAACGCGCCGGCGAAAACCCTTGGCGCAGCAACACGCTGGAATGGACAGCTCCCAGTCCTCCACCACATGGCAACTTCCTCACACAACCGATCGTCTCGCGAGGCCCTTATGAATACAGCCATCCTGATCGCGAGTCGGATTTTTGGCCTCAGGCCGAAGAAACTTAAGATGTATGTTTGCCGCTGATTGCGGTTAGCGGAAAAGTGCGAGCATTCAGAGGTTCAACGTAATATTAAAGGGGGCAGAAATGGATGCTCAAAATGGCAATATCCTCTCATCGCGGCATTTAGTCACTGCTCAATTCTAGTGTGTTTCGTTATGATTTAGGTATGTCCACCGCCCCACAAAAAACCAATACTGCGAACTCTCAAGAGATGGCTGTTTCGAAGCCCGAATCACGCGTGCAGGCATACGTTGAACTGACTAAGGTGCGAATTTCGGTGATGGTGTTGGTGACGTTCATCGTCGCTGCGGCACTGGCGGCCGATGGGCTTCCCAGTATTTCGATCATGATCTGGGGATCGCTGGGAATGATGTTTGTTGCAGCCAGCGGCAATGCGATGAACATGTTTCTCGAACGCTACTCGGATTTTCTGATGCCGCGGACTGCTAATCGCCCCTTGCCAGCACAGAAGTTGTCGGCCAGCGAAGTCGCAATCTTCGGTGCCGCGACGATTGGCATCGGAACAGCCATTCTGTTGGTGACCGTCAATTGGCAAACGGCGTTGTGTGGCTTTCTTAATTGGGTCCTTTACGTCGCGATCTACACGCCGATGAAACGTAAGACTTGGTTCAACACCGAAGTCGGTGCTGTGGCCGGGGCGATGCCGATCTTAATGGGATCACTGGCGACGACAAATCCGCCTTCGATTCCGCTAGTAGTGTGGGCATTCTTTGGCGTACTGTTCCTGTGGCAATTTCCACACTTCATGGCGATTGCTTGGAAGTATCGCCATCAATACGAAGCCGGCGGCTTGAAAATGCTGACTGTCGTCGATCCCACCGGACAACGGGCCGGGCGAAAAGCCGTCGTGACGGCTGTGCTGCTGATTATTGTCAGCCTGATCCCATTGGTGGATTGTCCTACATATATTCAAGGAGCTGTTCTGTTCGCGGCATCGGCTTGGTTAGGCTGGAGATACTTACATGCTTCGATCCAATTTAATGCCGAACCAAACGACGCGACGGCGCGAACGCTGATGATGAAGTCGTTGCTGTATCTGCCGCTCTACATGTTGGCGTTAATTGTGTCGAACCTTTCTTGGTTCTAAATTGAGACACCGTTTTATCTAGCTCCTGCTACGTTTTCGTTTCATGAATTCGCCCAACCATCCGAACCTGTCTTACCAGCCAGCGTTACCGATTTCCAACGGCAAGTTGGCGTTGTGGCTGTTCCTTTCGACGGAAATTATGTTCTTCACGGGGCTGATTGGAACGTATCTGGTGCTGAGGTTTGGAGCTCCCGAAGGGACTTGGCCTTCGCCCGAAGAAGTACATGTTGCCGAATGGATCGGAGCGGTCAACACTTTTGTGCTGTTGTGTTCTAGCGTGACGATCGTGATGGCCTTTGAGAACGCCAAGCAAAACATGCCCTCTCGCGCTAAGAAGTGGCTGTGGGCGACGATCGCTTGCGGGTGTTTGTTTCTGGGAATTAAAGGGTATGAGTACGCTTCGAAGTACAACCACGGCATCTATCCTCGTTTCCCAAGAAGCCTGATGTACGATCGCGCCGATTTAACGTTCTTAGACGGCGTGAAATTGGAAACAAGTAAGCTGATTAAGGAAGCACTATCGTCACCCAATAGCGCTGCGGTAGCCGAACTGGATGGCGCCGACAGGGAGGATGGTAAGGGAGAGGATGAGCTTCAAGCAGGCCATTCAAAGATCACTCTGGTCGTATTAGAGCAATCGCATTCTCAGATGACGACTGCCGAGCAATTACAGTTGGTTCAATCGGGGCTCGTGAAGTGGACCGAGACGAAAGTCGGTCGAACGGACGATCCCACGATGCAGAAGCTGGCCATCGAGGGACTGGCCTACCAAATTTATCCGCGTGCTTTTCCTGAACAGCAAGCGCAGAGGATCAAGAAGTTTTTTGCTGATGAGAATATCGAAACTCAGCAGCGATTGCAGACGCTTTCGGAACAAGTCCAGCAACGCCAGAAACAGCTTCAGGTATCACAAACGGAACTGAGCACACTTCAGGCCGACGCCGATGCTATCGAAGATGCCGGGCAGAAGAAAACGGTCCTTGCGAATTTGGCTAAAATCAAAAATTCTACTGATGAGCTAACGCTGGATATCACACGTTTGACGGTCGAACGAGATTTTGTTGCCGGCCGACTCAAGGCAATGAAGACTTTTCCAGTAGGAGACGGTGGAGGCGTAAACGAAAAACATCATCTGAAACTTCCGATGGTGATTCCCAGCGGTAACACCTGGGCCAACACCTATTTTCTTTTAACCGGACTTCATGGTATCCACGTTTTGATCGGGTTGATCATTTTTGCCTGTTTGTTGCCGATGCGACTGGACGCGGTACGGTCTGGCTTGGTCGAAAACGTGGGGCTCTATTGGCACTTTGTTGATGTCGTTTGGATCTTTTTGTTTCCGCTGATCTATCTGTTTTGACTATGCACGATTCCGATCAAAAATCTAATTCGGCCGCACCCGCCGCATCCGACCATACGGCAAAAGATCGTAAGCCTTTCTTCGCGATCGTTTTTGTAATGTTATTGGGACTGACGGCCATGTCCTTTTGGGTTGCAAATTCGCATTTGATGGATAATCCCAAAATGGGCTGGGCGGCGATGATGGCAATATCGACAGCCAAAGCGATGCTGGTGATTTTGTTCTTCATGCACCTGTGGTGGGAGAAAAGTTGGAAGTACGTTTTGACGGTTCCTGTAACGATCATCGGCGTTGTGTTAGTGTTGCTGCTGATTCCAGATGTTGGAAATCGTTTTGCCACCTATTCGAAGACGCGTCGGACGGCGGCTCCGGAGCCTTACCTTGAATCGCTTAGCGCCGAACCCTTCACAGAGCTTTCGAAACCTGAGCCCGTTCGCACCGAACAACTGCCGACTGAATGAAGAACTGCACCGGCGCAAGTTATTCGGCAGCCCCATTTACGGTCAAATAAATACCAGTCCCCGAGAATTAAACCATCGTGTCAAAAGCAATCCCCACCATCCTTTGGACAGCAGTCGCTGTGATCGGCGGCTTTATGCTGGCCAGGTCATTTTCCACTCGTCAGCATATCGTTGAAGTCCCAGCTGCTTCTTCGGAGAATCCTCCCGGGGCAAAAATCATCGACGTGCCTTGGAAGCACTTGCCCAGCATCGAACACTTTAAATTGACGGATCAGAACGGCGACGAGTTCGATTCTGCGAAGTTGGCGGGAAAGCCGTATGCCGTTTCGTTCTTCTTTGCGGCATGTCCCAGCATTTGCCGCGATCTCAATGCTCAAGTACAGCGGCTGAATCAGCAATTGAAGAAAACTGATATTACGTTCGTCAGTGTTTCAGTGGACCCCAAAAACGATACGCCGGAGATCCTTAATCGCTACGCGCAGGACTTTGGCGCCACTGTCGACCGGTGGGCATTTCTCACCGGGCAGATGTATCAAGTCAAACAGATGGGCGAGCAACAGTTTCGCGTTGTCATCGACAGAGACTTCCACAACGACAACATTTTGTTGGTTGATAAATGGGGCCGTTATCGAGACCGATTCAAGTGGGATGACCCTTACGACATGAAGCGTTTTTTGACGAAGGTAAAAGAGGTTTCAGCGGAAACGGAAGTCCCTTTGGAAAAAACGATTTCGACACGCAATGCGATGGCCGGCCACGATCCTGCGGATCTCAACACGGTCCCGTTCATTCGCGAATTTCGATTGACTAAAAGCGATGGCGATACGTTTTATTCGAAGGACATGACAGGCAGTGTTTGGATTGCGAATTTTTTCTTTACGACCTGCCCGACAATCTGCCAGCAACAGGCCAATTATCTCCAGGGTTTACAGAACCGGTTAGGCGACAATCCAACGAAGATCGTTAGTATCACAACCGACCCGGTCACTGACCGCCCGGACGTGCTGGCGAAATACGCAGCCGATCATTCCGCTGATCCAGACCGCTGGATGTTTTGCACCGGTGAATCTGCATTGATTCCGCGTGTGGGAGCTGAGTATTTTGGTGCCGCCGCAAAGAGTGGCCAGCACCATGCCAGCGATTTGTTTGTCGTGGATCGTTGGGGCGTGGTTCGAGGTAGATTTGATTGGCAAGATTCAACCGCGGAAGCAAAGATGCTGGAGTTGGTCGAGAAATGTTGGAACGAGAAAACGCCAAATGATTCCCTTAAAAATAACCAAGAGTAGAAATGAAACTCGAAGAAAAGATCCAACAGCCTCCGAATCTTAAGCTTTCCAAGACACTCAAAATTGTGACGTGGATCGTTACGGTCGCTGTGCTGGGATTGGTTGGCGCGATGCGTGAAATCCAATTGCCGTTGCCCGATGGAATGTCTCTGGAATTTTTGCCCGGCGTTCATGCGACGCTCAACACGATTGTGGCAATCTGCTTGGTCGCAGCTTTAATTATGATCAAAAAGAAAAATGTTGTGGCTCACCAACGCTTCATAAACGTTGCCATGATTTGTTCGGCGTTGTTTTTGGTTTGCTACGTTGCGTACCATATTACATCCGGCGAGACCAAATTCGGTGGAACTGGGATTACCAAGACAATTTATTTGGTTCTGTTGATCAGTCATATCGTACTGGCGGCCGTCAGTTTGCCATTTATTCTTTATACGTATATCTACGCGTACACGAATCAATTCGCCAAACACCGTAGGATCACGAAGTGGGTGTTTCCAATGTGGTTATACGTGGCCGTCACGGGGCCGATCTGTTATTGGATGCTTCGTCCGTATTATTAGTCCTTGTTCTCAAGCACAACAGCGTCGTATTTCACTCCTAGGTTGTGAATTTATGGCGAACGTTCGCAGAACCTATCAGCCGCCACGCGATAGCGTCCGGTCCTCCACGCTTGAGACCGGACGCTAGCGCGTGGCGGCTGATGGACATTTTTAAAAATTCACAGCCACTCCGTGAAATAACGCTCCGTTCGTTATTTCACGGTGTGAAATACGACTTTGGGAACAAAGCGTGGGTTATATTGGAAGCTATGCGTAATCTGAATTTTATCTTTGCTTTGATAGCCACGGCAATTTTTGCCGAGCCGTTGTCTGCGTGCCCGTCGTGCAAAGACTCGTTACATGATAACTGCGTCGCGACCGGTTATGCGATCAGCATTATATTCATGATGGCGATGCCTTTTCTAATCATGGCGTTCTGGGCGGTCGTGGTCTATCGACTGCGAAAGCAACTGCAGCGGGCTTAAGAAGCTTCGCTGAATTCACTTGACCGATTTCGTAGCAAACACGCTTGATGTGGATGGTAATTTGCCAGCTGCGGCCGATGGCAGCACCACAATATTGATGGACGGTACGACGCTAACACTTACCGAAAACAATGGTGGTTTGGTTCAATTTTTCCAAACTCAAGCACCTCCGATTTTTATTTTGCGAGTCAAAGCGGAGTTGCCGGCCAATATTCCTACTTGGTTCTTGACGTAACCTTCGGCAGCGATTTTGGCGCTTCGATGGACAGATTTCTTTCCGCCGCAGACTTCGAACTTGGCGTTTCGAGTCTCAACGGATCTTCAAACGGGAACCAATTTGGATTCCTCGACTTAAAAGGAAGCGGCGGCACAATCACCGCGAGTGCCGTAGATTCGTATTTGGCTGATACCTCGAACTACACCGTTCCTGCCTCGATCGGATTGGCGCTCGGTGCGGATGTGGCTAATGATGACCACAACAACTTTGATGCCGCAGGAGCTCTGGTATCGGGAACAGGTTCGACAAATGACACATGGGTAATACCGATTTTGGGTCAACGCCTGAGACAGCAATTTCAGGGTTTTGTTTCTTCTACAATGCGGTTGCCGCGGACGATCGCAGTTCACGCCCAGGTGGTTCAATCGGTTGGGTGGTTGCTCTTTCTGATCCAATAATATATCTACTGTTTGCCGTCGTCTTTTTCAGTGGTCTGTTGGTAATGTTCGGCGTGGCGTATTGGGCTGCGACTATCACGCTGTTTTTGAGTTGGAGCTATCTTTTCTTAGGCGATCAACGCAACTACATGAATCATTACTATCTTAGGGTTCTGCTGGCGATGCTGATGATATTTATCCCTGCTGATCGCGTCATGATATTGGTATTTTTCCTTGGTTGATGATTGAAGCGCTGCCAATTTTTCTCGCTCCTGACTTGATGAGACAAGTTTGAAAACTAAAAGTAGAAAAGCGAGAGGTGTATCAATCCCAACCGCATTTGCACTGGTCCATTTGGATTTTCGTTGCTTTGCAATTGACGATGCCACTACGCCACTAGGCTTACCAAGATTGGGTACTTTGGAACGATCGTGGTTCGTTCTTTGCTTGAAACATGCGTTCTAAACGTGTGCTTTCAGGCAAACAGTTCTTGGTCGTAGATCATCAAAAAGAAGCTCAGTGGGAACTGAAGCTAGATGAAATTTTGACACAGTTTCAGCAACAGCGATTCAATCGTCCAGAGATGTACCGGCAATTTGAGTTAAATTATGAACGTCTGTACCAGAAGAAGTACAATCGCGATGTAGAAGTTTACCTCGCCGCATTTCGAGGCCTAAATGGACGTAAACCAATTCGGCTGATCGACCAGAAACGTGATCTAACCCAAACCGCGTTTTGGGATTCCGACTGGATTTTACCCTTTCGCCAAAGCGACTATCCTTTTACGCCGGACAATGGGGCAATCGTCGAACCTGACATGTAGCGATAGTGGCCCCTTCGAATCACAGTTTAAGATTTAGGCAAACGACTATCTGAATAGACCGTTCTGTTTCGCCGAACCCTTATATCCAGTTTTGGTAGGTCGTCGATCGAGTGCTCCACGAACGCCAATCACACCCGGATCTCGCGCTACTTCATCCGCAAACGTCCGCAAGTCACGAACCATCGGTTCCAGTCGCACGCTGAGTGCTTTGACCTGTTCGCTAACGTCGCGTGCGTTGTCGACGGTCATCTTTACGCTGTCGTAGATGTCGGATTCGTTAAATAGTTTGCCAACAGTACCGTTAGGATTGGTGAATGCCTTTTCCAATTTGCCAAGCGACCCGGTGAAAGATTTTACCTGCGTCAACAAATTGTCGATGTTCTGAACGCTCGCGTTCACCTGTTCTAAAATCTCCGGCCCTTCATTTTTGAGTGACTTTGTGAAAACCGAAAGGTTGTCCAAGTTGTCGTTGACGCGGCCACTGACACTGCTAAATGATTTAATCGTTTCACGGGTGTCGGCGACAGTGACGCGGATTTCGCGAAAGACCGCCGGAAGCGCCTTGAAAGCATCGTTAATGCGGTTTTTAAGTTCCGCATCGCCAACGATGTCGTTCATGTTTTCAAAGATTCGATTAAAATTGTCCAAGGATGTCGAAGCTTTACTGCTGACATTGCGAAGATCACCCAGCAGGACTTTTAGATCACTACCCTCGTTGTTAAGCGCCATGTTGACTGTCGAAGCTAACCGCTCAATGCCCGAACCCGCGTCATTGACAGCATTGCCGGCGACTTGAACCGTCTTCAACGTCTCTACAATCTGTCCTTCAAGATCCAATGCCAGATCAACAATCTCCATAGGATTTCGTTTTACGGACACACGGTTCATCGCTTGACCGTCGGCAATTCTTTGACCACGTTGCTCACGTGGTAGCGGCATGATCTCGATCCCCGCGTCACCAAGAAAAGATTCGGCTCCTATAGAGGCAATCTCGTTCGAATAGATCGCTTCGTCCTCATTGATTCCGAGGACTAGAACCACATGATCGTCTTCAGTAGCGACATCTCTAACCCGACCAATCAAAATTCCATTTTTGCGAATGGGTGTGTTTACCGTTACACCAGGAGCTGATGATGGCTTGAGCACAACATTGTATTGGCTTCCGAGTAACTCAAACTCACTATTGAGCATGATGAGGATCATTAGAATGAGGATCGCGATGAGCACAAATGTGCCCACGCGAAATCTTAAATGTTTCTCATTCATTGGGTGATTCCTAGCATAGTGTTATTTCAATGTGTCGAATTAAGTTCGACTGGCCCGCAGTTCCATTAAACGTTCGCCCGCTTCACCGTTGATGAATTGTTGAACGCGTCGGTCTCGGCACGATTCGATTTCTGTAGGTGTGCCATCAAAGATGATTTGTGATTCATTTTCATTCAAACGGCGTGTTGGCATCAACATGATTATCCGATCTGCTACTTTCTTCGCCGTGTTCATGTCGTGCGTAACGACAATACTGGTGACGGGGTTGCGTCGGCGAGTGCGTATGATGAGTTCGTTGATGACGTCGCTCATGATTGGGTCTAAGCCTGTTGTCGGTTCGTCATACATGATCAGTTCGGGATTCATGATGAGAGCGCGTGCTAAGCCGACTCGCTTCCTCATACCTCCGGAGAGTTCGGCTGGTTTTTTAAAGATTACCGAATTCGGAAGTCCAACCTCTGAGAGTCGTGAGATAACCATTTCGCGAATTTGTTCGGACGTAAACTTTCCATGCTGTTTGAGCGGGAACGCAACATTTTGACCAATTGTCATACTGTCAAACAGAGCCGCATTCTGAAAGACGAAACCGAATCGCAAACGAAGGAGGCTTAACCGGCGGTCACTCAAACGATGCATGTTCTCATCATCGAAGTACACTTCCCCAATCGTAGGCGTCACCAATCCAATAATTGATTTCATAAGTACTGTTTTGCCGCAACCGCTTTCTCCCAGTAGCACCAACGTTTGTCCACGCGGGATCGAGAGGCTTAGATTTCGCAGAACGGTCTGTGCGCCAAAACGCACCGTGAGATCTTTGACCTCTACAAGTGACTGCTCAGATTCAAATAGTTCTTCAATCATTTCAGGCTAGAGCAGGCTTGCTCCCTCGGGGTAGTACATGAAATAGATAGAATCCAAAGTGATACCCAAGAACAAGTCGATGAACAATATCGCAACGAATGAATAAACAAAGGCCGCCGTTGAGGCGCGTCCAACACCTTCAGCACCGGCTGTGCAATTGAAGCCTTGATAGCAACTGACCATTGCAATCGCCGCACCGAAGAAAATGCTCTTAAACAACCCCACAAAAAGATCAAAGTTAGTGACAAATTTTGCACTGTTGTGCCAGTAATGGTGAATGTCGATCTTGAGAATATTGACGCTATAAAAGTGTCCGCCAGCGACCCCCATGAAATCAGCCATGACTGTCAAAGCGGGAATCATAAACAGACACGCCAAAAATCGCGGCACGACTAAATAGTGTATTGGGTTGGCTCCCATCGCCGAAAGCGCATCAATCTGTTCGGTGACCCGCATTGTTCCCAGTTCGGCAGCCATCGAACTTCCGACCCGACCCGCCAACATGGTCGCGGCCAAAACTGGACCCAACTCACGCACTAGCGTCATGTTGATGACGCCACCGAGCCGAGTTTCTAAGCCAATCTGACGGAATTGGAAATAGCTTTGTACCGCGAGTACCATTCCTATAAACGTGCCCGTCAATGCAACCACCGCGAGCGATGATACTCCGACCTGATGAAAGTTTGGTAGTAGGGTTCCATTTTTGGGAAGACGGGTGAACATCCAAACAAACGTCTGGTAGACGAAGATAGTAAAATCGCCCAGTGCGACGATTCCATCAAGTACGATACCGCCCCAACCGGATAGCATATTAACGAAGAAACTGTCTTCCTCTTCTTCATAGTGTTCGAGATTGTTGGAGGCTGATGACACGTAGGTCGGCGCGTATTTATCGCGCCCCAAAAACGGCAGACCCCCCTGCACTGTTTCTATCTTATCGCCGTTTGTGAAGGCAATCTTGAGCGAGTTTGCGGATTAGGCGGTGCGTGCGGGCGAGAGTGCTAGCGAAACCGTGCAACTGTTTGCTGGTGGAAGCACCGGTTTGGTCGGAGGCCATTGAGCCCGTGATGTTAGGTACCGTTTCCTATTGGTGTTTCAGCTCGCTTAATACTCCAACAGAAGCCGGAAAATTTCGTGATCAGAACCGTCTACGGCCGGCGTGAAGTTCGATTCGATTTAGCGTTTAGCGGTAACGGTGTCATAGCCTACGTAACAAAGCATGGCTTGGACTGCCAGTATCAATCCCCCGAAAACGATTACCCACGCTCCGTAGTCAATAGGCCATCCAAGGGCGAAGAACCCAAGGTTGAGGCTGATACACAAAACGCCAATCGCGGAACTTAATTGTCGCGTTTCTTTCGTAAAAACATCTTCAAATTGCACCAGCAGCAATAATGCAAAGGCAATGATGGTAATTATCAGAGGCGCCGACGCTGGGTTAAGACCGCTATACAACAGATGACTCCAAAAAGAACGAGGAATGCGTGATAACTTGCATTCGCACCCCAGCAAGTTTCATTGGAAAAAATCCCAAAGGAAAATGCAAATTTCTCGAGTTTCGCTCCACGCGTTTATAACTGGCCTTCAGCATAAAACCAAAAAATGGCGAGATCCCGTGAGAGATATTCACAAGATGATTAGTCCGACGGCAGTTGCTTGAAACTACCGTTGGTAAATCGGCAGGTAACCGTAGTCCATCTGCAGGATGATAAGATTGATCGCGGTCCCGTAAGCATCGCAGACGGTGGTATCTTTCCAGCGCCCATCGCGGCGCTGTTTTTTAGCGATACGCTGGCAGATTTTATTGCGGAACGGATTCCAAATATCGGGTCCCTGGCGATAGACGACTTGAGCGTAGTAAAGATATGTATAGTGCCAATGCCCGAACAGCATATTCTCATTGGTCATTGAATGAAGATTTTGTTTGGCGTACTTCCACATTTTTGGGACGTATTTACTGTCATAGTCACCCGCGTTGTACAGCGCGGCCAGTGCTGCGGCCGTGATTGCCGGTCGAGAGGCACCCATTGCGGACGAACTGTTATAGGAAATCCCGCCGTCTTTGTTCTGGCATTTGTAGACGTATTTCTTCGCCTTCTCGATCGACTCTTTGGGAACGACCAAACCCGCGTTGCGGCAGCCTCGAAGTCCCTGAACTTGCGTGATGGTCGTCGAACCTTCGTCAAAGTCATCTTCCTTGGCACTCACATAGCCCCAGCCACCTGCTTTGGTCTGGGCATTTACGCTGAACTTCACCGCCGCGTCGAGCACCTCGATCAGTTCCTGTCGCCGTTCGATGTCTTCTTCTTCGCCAAGCACCTGCGAAAGGAACAGCGTCGAAAAACCGTGACCGTAGGTGTAGCGATTGTCACGTTTGGGATCGCCGATCAAACCGTTGCGACGCGCTTTCGAAATCAAAAAGTCGACACAGTTGCGGATCTCCTTCGCGTAAGGCCCTTGCGTTGTGGTAGATCCCGAACAAATTAGCGCGGTACCTGCAAGCGCCGACACCGCTGTGATGTAGGTCTGATGAGCCCAGCTGCCGGAACGGCCTTGCTCGGACGCCAGAAATTTCAAACCTCGATCTATGGTTTCCTTCCACCGATTCTCATCGTCGGCGCGGGTGATGCCGTTAGCGCCGACACCCGCGGCAACAGCAATCGCGCTAGTTCGGAGGAAGGTTCTACGGTTCATAAGTCAGTTCGCTGGGAATAATTGTTTTAGTCTTGGAACAAAACAACAGTCTGGTTGTTACCAATCGTGTCAGTGTCGTCATGGGTAGCCAAAATGACGGTGCCTTGCGAAACAAGTTGGATACGATCAACGACCAAGTCTTTTTGGCCTAGCCTAACGTGCAGCGAAAGTCGCTGGTTCCCGTTTTCGTAAATCAATTGGTAGTAATGATTCTCAGCATCTGATTCTAACCGAAGATTGCTTGAGGTCAGCAAACCCGAATTGCGAAAACGCTTTCGAAGTGCAATCAGTTTTTGGTACCAAGCCCAAATTTCCACGTCCCCCTCCTCTTTGGAGCCAATTTTCGACTTGAAAAAAGTATCAGGATCCAGAGGCGAAACGCCCTTTGTTTTATGCATTTCGGGAAACTCGGACGCCCTGCCCTTCTCAACAGAATCTCTTACGCGCGGATCACTAAATTCCACGAAAAATAGAAACGGATTCTCACAGGCAAACTCTTCTCCCATAAATAGCATCGGTACGGCTGGGTAAAGCAAAATCAATGCGGCCGCTGACCGATGGAACGCCGAGCACCCCAACTGTTGAATGCGTTTACCAAGCGGATGGTTCCCCACGGTGTCATGGTTTTGCATTCCGATAACAAACGAATGGACGTCTGCGCGTCGACCATTGTCGTGACGTTGGTAAGGGAAGTTCTCGTATAAGAAACCCTGCTGAAGCGCCAAACTGAGATCCGTCTTTTGCGCGTGATCACGATGACAAACGTCCAAGCCAGGTTGTGCGATGTTCAGCAACGCATGCATGATGGCGTCAGCCCAGATGATGTCGAAACCCGTTCCGTGTGGGGACGTGGATTTCACGAGTCCCGAGTTTTGCACGTTAGTTTCGCCAATCATGTGCAAATGACGTTGCTCAGATTCACGCAGGTCATCAAACGTTTCAGCGATTTGGATCTGAATCGGTTTTGCGCTGTCATCGAACATAAAATGGACCGCGTCCAAACGGAGACCATCAAATCGGTACTTTTGGATCCACAGTTTCACGTTCTCCGTCATGAAGTGGCGAACATACTGGTTATCGACATCATCAAAATTCCAAGCCGACCCCCATGGCGTATGATGTTTCGCGGTGAAGTAAGGGCCAAATTCGGAAACGTAATTTCCCTCGGGCCCCAAGTGGTTGTAGACGACGTCCAAGATGATCGCCAATCCTCTTTCATGGCACGCGTCGATCAATTGTTTCAGATGGTCTGGCGTGCCGTAATTATTGGCGACCGAAAATAGACCGACGCCGTCATAGCCCCAGTTCCAACGACCAGGACACTGGGCGACCGGTAGTAACTCGACCGCCGTCACGCCCAGTTCGACTATTTCGTCCAGACGCCCGATCGCTGAGAGAAAGGTGCCTTGGTCAGTGAACGTTCCGATGTGAAGTTCGTAGATGACAAGGTCTTTTTTCTCGATGCCTTTCCAATCAGATTGCTGCCACTTGTATTGATCGTGGTCGATGGCTTTGCACCAGCCATGAACGTCTTTCGTGTAATAGTGCGCAGCAGGATCGGGGCGACTGGTGGATCGGTTGAACTGGAACCGGTAGTCGTCGCCATGTTTGACGTTGTCGACGGTGACGGAAAAGAAACCGTCGTCGTCACGTTCCATTTTGTGTTCAGTGATTTCGCCGGATTGCTTCAATTCCAGCTTCATTCGTTTGCGGGATTTCGCCCACACGCTGAAGCGGCATTGTTGGGGACCGACGAATCGTGGTCCGTATTGAAAGTTGGATTGGTTGGGCGAAGGCTCAGGCATTGAATGTCGTAATTGTCGTTGTGCAACGTTAGGATGTGGTGATTTTGCAACGTGGTGAATCGTGCGTGGCTCTCTGACTCGGGAAAGTCAATGTAATGCTCGTTTATTGGCTCGTGGAACGGCAAATGCGTTGTTATGATTTTTACGTTCTATCAAATGAATTCGGGAAAGTAACATGTCAGACAAAAGCACACAGCCGCAATACGAGATCACAACCGCCGACCGCTTCCGCAAGGCAATTTTAGCCGCCGCGATCGTTATCGGCATCGGGTGGGCCATCGGATTTTAGTCCTCCTGATGTGAAAAATACGCCCCGTTTAACGACAAGCCGGCAGGCGACCGTTTTTCGCTTGGCCCAACACGGTCGCCTGCCGGCTTGTCGTTAAACGGATGATAGCCTACCGAATCGCGTTGTACGTCCCCCTGCACCGACGGCTTGACAATCGGCCCAATCGTCACAACTGCACTCGGTTGATAGGCCAAGGCCCAATTCACTCAAGTCAGTTCTAAGAAACGTACGCTACCATCGAAGGAAAAGGTAACTCAACAGTGTGAGCTGTTATTCCTTTCCCGTTCCCGATCGCGTTTCTCAATGTCTCAAAGCTCTTTCCCGGCATCTGCTTCTCTTGGTTCTTCAGCAACCGTTCCGTGGTTTTCAGATGAGACCCTTAA
>Ga0115031_1000984_pt1 | contig 20905 bp, 20 predicted proteins | sample Maine_Asex4_meta_FD_87301 | JGI IMG/M metagenome (GOLD analysis project Ga0115031, IMG submission 87301) | Marine algal microbial communities from Maine, USA - Maine_Asex4_metaG | ecosystem: Host-associated > Algae > Red algae > Unclassified | place: Maine, USA | collected 2015-01-05
CCCCTTGACGCCCCCCGCCCCGAACCGCTATCCCACGCGCCTGTCGGCGGAGTAGCTCAGCTGGTTAGAGCAGCGGAATCATAATCCGCGTGTCGGGGGTTCGAGTCCCTCCTCCGCTACCAACGATCTCGATGACTTGCGGCGTCCTGTCCGTGTCCTGTCGATATCGTGGTGACTGCCGGCGAAATTCCTTCTTTGACTTCGGGTGTGCCTGCACGTGCAGTTTCTGCACGGCCAGCGTTGCGCCTCGCCGACGAGGCCCGCTTTCGATGGTTCTCCGAAGCCGCATTTCACGCAAGGGCCGTTCGTTCCGGTCTCGCCGGTATGGTGCGTTCGGTCGCCGGCCTCGTCCGGTGCGACGGTCGCGCTATCCCACCGGTGCGAAGAGTGCGGCGATGTCGTCCTCGCCCAGGTCGATCCTGCCGCCCGCGCCCTCCTCGAACAGGGCATCGGCGAGGGCCTGTTTGCGGGCCTGCATCTGCTGGATGGCGGATTCGACGGTGCCTTCGGCGATCAGGCGGTGGACGAAGACGGGTTTGGTCTGGCCGATCCTGTGCGCGCGGTCCATGGCCTGGCGCTCGACCGCCGGGTTCCACCACGGGTCGTAGAGGATGACGGTATCGGCCTCGGTCAGGGTCAGGCCCGTGCCCCCGGCCTTCAGGCTGATGAGGAACAGCGGCACCTCCCCCTCCTGAAACTTCGCGATCTGTTCGGCGCGCTTGCGGGTGCGGCCCGTGAGCATGGCGTAGTCCCAGCCTTGCGCCTGCACATCCGCCTCGATCAGCTTCAGCATCTCGACGAATTGCGAGAAGATCAGCACCTTGCGCCCCTCCGCCACCAGCGGCTCCAGCAAGGCCATCAGCCGGGCGCGCTTGGCGCTTTCGGTGACCTTGCTCGCGGCGTCCAGCTTGACGAGGGCCGGGTCGCAGCACGCCTGGCGCAGCTTCAGCAGGGCGTCCAGCACCGTGATGCGGCTCTTCTCGACGCCCTTTTCCTTGATCGCCCGTTTCACGCGGGCATCCATGGCGACGCGCAGGGTTTCGTAGAGGGCGGCCTGTTTCGGCTCCAGCGGCACGCGCTCGTCGATGACGGTCTTGGGGGGCAGGTCGGCGGCGACCTCCTCCTTTGTGCGGCGCAGCAGGAACGGACGCAGCCGCGCGGCGAGCAGCTTCTGCGCCGTCCCCGACCCCTCCCGCTCGATGGGATAGCGCAGTTGCGTGCTGAAGCGGCGGCGATCCCCCAGCAGCCCCGGCACCAGCCAGTCGAAGATGGCCCACAATTCCTGAAGGTTGTTCTCGACGGGCGTGCCGGTCAGGGCGAGGCGCTGGCGGGCGTCGATCTCGCGGATGCGTTTCGAGACGGAGGAAGCGGGGTTCTTGACCGCCTGCGCCTCGTCCAGAATCGCCAGGTCGTAGGGCTGCGCGAACAGCGCCCCGTGGTCGCGGTGCAGCAGGGGATAGGTGGTGACGATCAGGTGGTGATCGGCGATGCCCCCGAACTTCGCCTTGCGATCCGGCCCGTGCAGCACCAGCACGCGCAAATCCGGCACGAACCGCGCCGCCTCCCGCGCCCAGGTGCCGACCATGGAGGTGGGGGCGACGAGCAGGCTGGGGCGGTCGGACCCCTCTTCCAGATGCCGGTGCGCCAGCAGGGCCAGCGCCTGCACCGTCTTGCCGAGGCCCATGTCGTCGGCCAGCGCGCCCCCGAATCCGGTCTCCGACAGCGCCCTGAGCCAGCCGAACCCCGTCTTCTGGTAGGGGCGCAGGGTCGCGTGCAGGGTGGCGGGGGGGTCGGCCTGCGGCGCGGCGGCCAGCGCGTTCAGCTTGTCGGCCAGCACCAGCAGCGCGGGGTCGCCGGTCCATGGAATGCCGCACCCCTCCAGCGCATCGGCCAGTTGGCGCAGTTGGGGCGCTTCGCCGAGGTGGAAGCCGGTCAGCCCGTGCACCTCCAGAAACGCGCGCACGATGGGGGTCAGCGTCGCCGCCTCCAGCCTGATCCGCGCACCGCTGCCGAGTTGCGGATAGAGAACGAGGTCTTCGAGGAACCCGTCGAGGTCGAAATCATGCGGCAACTCGCCCGCGCCGTTTACCGGCAGGATATCGATCACCGACAGGATGACCGGCAGCATGTCCAGCGTCTCGCCCCCCGCCGTCACGGTCAGCGAGAACGAGAACCAGTCGATTCCGGATGTCTCGACCCCCGCCTCGAACGCGACGGGTCCGTCATGCAGGTGCCAGTCCCAGCTCTCGTCGAACACGATCCGCCATCCGGCGCGCGCAAGATCCGGCACCCCCTCGGCGGCAAAGCCCAGCGCGGCCTCGTCGATCATGATCTGCGGGGCGGTGGTATGGTCCCGAAACCCCTCGTCGATCACGGCGTCGAAGATCAGGTCGGTATCGGCCACGTCCTCCAGCAGGTCGGCGGTCGGACAGGCTTCGGAAGCGGTCAGGAAGTCGAAATCCTCCCCCCGGCGCATCAGGTGGTCGGCGTGGCGGGCCTCGGCCTCGGTCCGGCGGTCGATCAGCACCGTCCCCTCCGTACCCGCCCGGCGCACGGGGGGAGAATGCGCCTCGCCCTCGGCGCGCATCGGCACGGGGTCGGCACCGTCATAGGCGAAGGCGAGGCGCAGGACCGGCACGCACAGCGCCCCCTCCCCCCGCTCCCGCGCGCTGCCCAGCGTCAGCACCGGCACGGGGGCCACGTCGGAGCGGCGCGCGACCGCCACGCTCTTCGGCGCCGGCAGGGCCACGCGGCTTTCCCCCGCCAAAGCCTCGACCACCTGCTGCGCGGCCTCGGGCGAGACGGCGGGGGCGCTGGCCATCACGGCGGCCAGTTCGGGGGGCAGGCCCGTCTCGAACGGTCCCGCCTCGCCGGATTTCGGGTCGACGTAATACGGCGGATGCAGCGGCAGCACCATCACCGGTACCGCGCCCTCGTCCCGCGCGATCAGGCGCTGGGTTCCGTCCGCCATCTCCTCCCATCCGAAGCCGCCCTTGCGCGCCGGGCCGGTCACGAGCGCCAGGCCCACCGCCGAATCCAGCCGCGCCCGCCCGGTCGCCACGGCCCGCGCCAGCGTCTGCGCCCCGACGCTGCGCTGGTTGTAGGAATAGCGCAGTTGTTCCAGTTCCTGGCAGATGATCTCGTCGGACGGGCGGATGTACAGGGCCGACGTGCCGCGCGCCGCCGTGCCGGGGTTGTAGCGCCGGGGCGTGCCGCCGACCCCGCCGGATTTCAGCAGCCGCACCTTCCACGGCTGCATCGACACTGCCCCCGTCTCGGATTTGGTGACGACGTAGCGGATGCGGTCGACCACCCGGTCGGGATACGCCTCCGCATCCCTTTCGGCCACCGTACCCGCCACCTGCTCGACCCGCCGCAGCCAGTCCCCGACGCGATAATCCGCGAGGGCGGGCGAGACGACGGGGGCGGGAGGGGGGGCCTGCGCGCCCAGGATCTCCGCCGCCGCCGACAGGCAGGCCGCGACCACATGCTTGCAATCCTCGCCCACCGGACACGAGCACAGGCCCCGCAGATCCAGCGCCCGGCCATGGCCCTGGCGGATGGTCACCACCTGCCGGTACGTCTCGCCGCCCGAGCCGCGCACCCGCCCCTCCAGCGTGCGCCCGTCGGCGGTGAGGGTCGCGCGCAGCACCTTGCCCTGCCGATGGACCGCGATGCCGCGCACCAGCGCCCCGGGGTCGACACGCGCCTGTAGCGCGGTGGTTACGATGTCGTGAGACGTCACAGCGGCATCCATGCATCAGGTCGGGCGGCCTCGCCCCCTTCCGATATAACGGGCGGGCCGCTTTTCACAGGGCAATATTGCGCCCCTGCCCCCCCGGTCCCGAAACCGCGCAGCCGACCACCGGTTGAAGTTCTCGCGAATATACTGCGGAAGTGGAGAATATTTCTTTCACGGCGCGCGGGGTTACACTCCGCACCCGTCCATGACGGTCCGGATAGTTCGGATTCACCTCCGTGGATGTCATCCCGGACGGATTTCTGCTTGCTCCGGCAGGAAATCGGGAACGTTCGGGGCCACTCGCCGTTGAGTGGACACAGACACTCTTCACACACTCTGGACAGGAAACATCATGAACGAAGATCAGGCAAAAGGTTCGCTCAAGGAAGCCGCCGGTTCCGCGAAATCCGCCGCAGGCGATGCCATCGACAACGAGCAGATGCAGGCCGAGGGCGAGGCGAAGAAAGCCGAAGGCAAGGGCCAGCAGCTCGTCGGCGACGCGAAGGACGCCCTCGACGGCGACAAGTAGGGTCGCCGCGCCCGGGCGGCTCCGATGTCTCCCGGGCGCGTATCCTGCCGCGTGCAGGTGCCCTTCTATCCCCGGCCCCCCGTAATAGCGTGGGGGCCGCATTTCATTCTCCCCCGCGATTTCATTTCCGAAGACATCGAGGAGCCGACCCTTGGCCGAAACCCTGGACCGGACGGGCGAGATCGATCTCAACCCCGCCAAAGCGCTGGAGCGGGTGGATGCCTGGCTCGACGGCTTCGTCAGACTGCTGCCCAACCTGCTGCTGGCCCTCGTCTTTCTGGCCGTGGTCTGGTTCGTGTCGAAATGGGTCGGGCGGCTCGTCAACCGCACCGCCACCAGCCGCGAGCGCGACAATCTGGGCGACGTGATCGGGTCGTTCGTGCGCTGGGGGATGTTCCTGTTCGGCGCGCTGATCGCCCTGACCATCGTGGTCCCGTCCATGAGCCCCGGCGACCTGATCGCGGGTCTGGGCGTCTCCTCCGTCGCCATCGGTTTCGCGTTCAAGGATATCCTCCAGAACTGGCTGGCCGGGATGCTGATCCTGCTGCGCCAGCCGTTCGAGATCGGCGACCAGATACAGGTCGGCGATTTCGAGGGGACCGTCGAGCGGATCGAGAGCCGGGCGACGATCCTCAAGACCTATGGCGGGCGGCGGGTGGTGATCCCGAACGCGGATATCTACACCAGCGCCGTCACCGTCAACACCGCCTACGAGACGGCCCGCAACGAGTACGATATCGGCGTCGGCTACGGCGACGATCTGGACGACGCGCGGCAGGAAATCCTCGACATCGTGACGGCGACCGAAGGCGTGGCGAGCGATCCGGTCCCCGAGACGCTGATCTGGGGGCTGGATGCCTCCTGGGTCACCATCCGCGCCCGGTGGTGGCAGGCTTCGGACCGCAAAAGCATGGTGAACGTGAAATCCGACGTCATGCGTGCCGTGAAGCTGCGCTTCGACGAGAAGGGCATCGACCTGCCCTACGAGACGCAGATGCACCTCTGGCACGACCAGACCGAGGAGAGCGACGGCGACCGGCGCAGGCAGCGCGAGGGCTGGACCGTGGCCGAGGACGATGCCCGCGAGGTTCCCCGCTCGCGCCGGGTCGCCGAGCGCGACGATATGCAGGACGGAGCGCGCGGCGAGGCGGGCGACGGCGCACCGGCTCCCCGGGCGGGGGCGTGACGGCTGCGTCCTTGACAGACGGGGCGGACGGGGCGATGGAATCCCCCATGTCGACCATCGCCGAACCGCGCCCCTTCCAGCCCCTGGGCGACTATCAGCCCCCCGCCCTGCCGGCGGAGGAAACCCTGCGCCGGTTATGGTCGCGGGCGCGGGAAACGCTGGCCTCCTCGGATGGCGACGACACCCCTTTCGTCGACCGCGACCACCTGCGCACCGCCAAGGACGACGTGCTCGACACGATCGTCCCGCCCCCCGCCTGCGGCCCGCTGGAGCGCGAACTCGCGGCGGCACTGGATGCGGACGAGGCGGGGCAGGCGCGCGGGCGCAGGCTGGTCGTCCTGCCGCCCTGCGAGAGCGGCGACCTGATCGCCGACTGGGCCGGGCGGCACGGGCACCGGATCGTGCATCCGCCCCTGCGCTCCGACCTGCTGGCGCGGGACGACCCCAAAGGCTCGCCCCTCGACGGTCTCGATCCGTGCGGAGACGGCGTGCTGGTCTTTCCCCGGCTGGAGGAATGGGCCTTGCGCCACCGCGACGGCCTTGGCCACCTGACGCGGCTGCTGGACTGGTTGACGGGGGCGGAGCGCCCCTTCGTGATCGGCTGCAATGCCTGGGCCTGGGCCTATCTGCGCATGGCGGCGGATGCACACATGATCCTGCCCGCCCCGATCGCCGGACAGGCCTTCGACGCCCGCGCCCTGCGCGACTGGTTCCGCGAACTGACGGAGGAGGACGGCACCGCCGACCACGTGTTCCGCCTGACGACCACGGGCGAGGATGTCTTTGCCCTCGCCGAAGACGGGGAGACGCTGGAATGCGACTACCTCGTCACCCTCGCCGCGCGCAGCCGGGGGATTCCGTGGGTCGCGTGGAACCTGTGGCGGCGCAGCCTGCGCTTGGGGCTGGATGACGAGGGCGAGGACGTGAAGGCGTCGAAGGGAACCGTGGAGGGCGAGGATACCCTGTGGATCGCGCAGGTCGCCGATGCCACCCTGCCCGACACGACCGACCGGATGCCGCTGCTGATCCTGCACGCCCTGCTGATCCACGGCACGCTCGACCGGCAGGAACTGGGGGCCGTCCTGCCGCTGGACGAGCGCCCGGCGGTGCTGGCGGCGCTGGTGCAGGCGGGGCTGGTCGGGTGCGAGGGGGGGCGCTATGCCTGCGTCGCGTCGGGCTATCCGGTCATCCGCGATGCGCTGGGATCGGCGGGTTTTCCGATGGGAGTGCTGTAGCCGATGGCCGATACCGGGGACGCGACCACCAAGATCGCAAAGGCTGTCGAGGAAGCGGCGAAAGCGGCCTCCGATGCCGCGACGGCGGCGCAGAACGCCGCCGCCGAACCCGAGCGCGCGACCAAGATTTTCAACGAATTCGCGGAAATCAGCTTCGTCGAGATCGCGCTGGTCGCCGTCGTCGCGTGGCTGATCATCGCCGCGTCCAAGCGCGCTCTGCCCTTCATCGCCGAGCGGGGGCCGAGCCAGGTCAGGTTGTACCTGCTGGGATCGGTGCCGATCGTGCGGCTGGTGGTGCTGGTCGGCGCGATCCTGTGGATCATTCCGATCCTGTTCAACATCACGTTCCAGAACTTCCTGGTCATCGCGGGCGCGGCCTCGGTCGCCATCGGTTTCGCGTTCAAGGATTACGTCAGTTCGATCATCGCCGGGATCGTCGCCGTGTTCGAGCGCCCCTACCGCCCCGGCGACTGGGTCGAGATCGCGGGGGATTACGGCGAGGTGCAGTCGGTCGGCCTGCGCGCCATCACCATCCGCACCCCCGACGACGATACCGTGACCATCGCGCATGAACGGCTGTGGAAGGACAATATCTCGAATTCCAACGACGGCCTGCAGACGCTGATGTGCGTGGCCGATTTCTACCTCGCCCCCGACCACGACGCCGCCCGCATCCGCGCCGACCTGCGCCGGGTCGCCCTGACCAGTGCCTATCTGCACTACGACCGGCCCGTCCTCGTAATGCTGTCGGAGACGCCCTGGGGGACGCATTACAAGCTGAAGGCGTATCCCTTCGACATGCGCGACCAGTTCGCCTTCATCTCGGACCTGACGGTGCGGGGCAAGCAGGCGCTGCGCGAGGCGGGGGGCCGCGAGGTCACGGCACCGGCGTCGAATGCGTACGGGTGATGTCGCGAGGAAGACCGCCCTGCCCGGAGCAGAGCGGTCCTCGTTCGATGAGCGCGGGTATACCCGCTAGCCTTCCTTGGCCGAAGCGTTCCGCCGCTCCTCGATCGAATCGGCCATGATCTTGCCGGAGGGGCTGCGCTCGACGGCCATGCGCACGGTCGAGGGGCTGTCGTCCTGCATCGCCTTCTCCGCGTTGCGCTTGGTCTTTCCGGCATAGAGGAACACCGCGATCGCCGTGAAGATGAACAATGTGATCAGATACGGGAAGTCGTCCATGGTCTGTCCTTCCGAAGGTGATCCCCGGGCGAAGCGCGCACCGGGTGATTTCATGCAGGACCAATGCCCGGGCGAGCGGGATCGTTCCCGGGCCTGCGCCGGATTGCGACGTTTTGCCCGACCCCGCAGGCCGCCGTCACCGGATGATACCGCCCGCCATTGCCCGGGCGGACAGCCGCCATATCTGTACCCCCTCGCCCCGTTATCGCCCGAGATGGGCGTGTTTCACCTCCCCCCGACAGACCGACCCGACGAGGAAGCCCCATGCCCCAGTCCCCCACCCGGAACCGCCGTTTCGTCCTCGCCCGTCGCCCCCGGGGCGAGCCGGACGAGAGCACCCTGCGGCTGGAAACCGCCGATATCCCCGAACCGGGCGCGGGGCGGATGCTGCTGCGCAACGAATACCTTTCCCTCGACCCCTACATGCGCGGGCGGATGAGCGATGCCCCCTCCTACGCCCCGCCCGTCGAGATCGGCGGCGTGATGGTCGGCGGCACGGTGGCCGAAGTGATGGAATCGGACGTTGAGGGTTTTGCCCCCGGCGACCGGGTTTCCGCGTTCGGCGGCTGGCAGGATTACGCGCTGTCGGACGGCAGGGGCGTCCTCAATCTCGGCGCGGCCCCCGACAATCCCTCCTGGGCACTCGGCGTGCTGGGGATGCCGGGGCTGACCGCCTGGGCGGGGCTGACGCAGATCGGCCAGCCAAAACCGGGCGAGACACTGGTGGTGGCGGCGGCCAGCGGCCCGGTCGGGGCCACGGTCGGCCAGATCGCGAAGATCCTCGGCCTGCGCGTCGTCGGCATCGCCGGGGGGGCGCGGAAATGCGACCATGTGGTCGGGACGCTCGGCTTCGATGCCTGCATCGACTACAAGGCGGACGGTTTTGCCGATGCCCTGAAGGACGCGGTGCCGGACGGCATCGACATCTATTACGAGAATGTCGGCGGCGCGGTCTTCGATGCGGTGCTGCCCCTGCTGAACCCCTCGGCCCGCATTCCGGTCTGCGGGCTGATCTCGCAGTACAACGCCACCTCCCTGCCCGACGGCCCGGATCGCCTCGGCCTGCTGATGGGGACCATCCTGCGCAAGCGGATGACGATGCGCGGCTTCATCGTCTTCGACGATTTCGGCCACCTGTATCCGGACTTCGCCGCACAGATGGGCGACTGGGTCGAGACGGGCAAGGTGCAGTACCGCGAGGAGGTGATCGACGGGCTGGAACAGGCCCCCGCCGCCTTCATCGGCCTGCTGCGCGGCGAGGCCTTCGGCAAGCGCGTCGTCAGGCTGACTTCCTGACATTCACTCCCCGTTCGTCGTATGGTACTGAACAAGACGGTGACGCGCGCCGGGATTCTGCTACCCTGCGCCGGAATCGCAACAACTGCCCCGCCGCCGATGCCGTGCGGGGCCGGGAGGATGGACGATGAATACACCCGTGCGGGCGCGAAGCTGGTCGGAATCCCTCGCGACACTGATCCACCCCCGGGTCATCGCGATGCTGTTCCTGGGGTTGTCGGCGGGGTTGCCGATCCTGCTGATCTTCTCGTCGCTGGGGCTGTGGCTGCGCGAAGCCGGGTTGAGCCGCTCCGCCGTCACGATGTTCAGCTGGGCCGCGCTGGGGTATTCGTTCAAGTTCGTCTGGGCGCCCCTGATCGACCGTTTGCCGGTGCCGGTGCTGACCGCGCGGATGGGGCGGCGGCGGGCGTGGATACTGGTGTCGCAGGCCGCCATCATCGCGGCGATCTGCTGGATGGCGCTGACGGACCCGGCCTCGGGCGGGTCGAGCCTGACGATGATGGCGATGGCCGCCGTGCTGCTGGGCTTTTCCTCCGCCACCCAGGATATCGTGATCGACGCCTATCGCATCGAATCCGCCGACCGGGATCTGCAGGCGATGCTGTCGGCCACCTACATCGCCGGGTACCGCATCGGGATGCTGATTGCGGGGGCGGGCGCGATCTATCTGGCGGAGGTGTTCGGATCGACCACCGAAACCTATGTGTACGATGCCTGGCGGCAGGCGTATCTGTGGATGGCCGCCGCGATGCTGATCGGCGTCGCCGCCACCCTCGTGGTGCCCGAGCCGGACCATGCCAAGTCGGACCGGCACGAGCACGATACCGGGCATTACCTGCGCTTCCTCGCCCTGTTCCTGCTGGCGGTCGCAGGGTTCGTGGCGGTCTTCGTGCTGAGCGCGGGAGTGGTCAAGGAGGCCCGCGCGGCGCTGACCGAAACCTTCGACAACCGCGCGCTGGCCGGGTTCGTCGTCGCGCTGGTGCGCCTGAGTGTCGGCATTGCGGTCGCGGGGGCGATTGCCTTCATCGGGGTGCGCAGCGGGTTGGCGGATCGGGACATGGTCGTCGATTCCTACGTCGCGCCCCTGCGCGATTTCTTCGAACGCTACGGCCTGAGCCTCGCGCTGCTGCTGCTGGCGCTGATCGGGCTGTACCGGATTTCGGATATCGTGCTGGGCGTGATCTCGAACGTGTTCTATCAGGATATCGGCTTCACCAAGTCGCAGATCGCCGGCACCGTGAAGACCTTCGGGTTGTTCATGACCATCGCGGGCGGCTTCATCGGCGGCATCCTCGCCGTGCGCTACGGCGTGATCCGGGTGCTGTTCGCGGGCGCGCTGCTGACGGTGGTGACGAACCTGCTGTTCATCGTGCTGAACGAGGCGGGGCCGAGCATGCCGCTGCTGTATCTGGTGATTTCGGCGGATAACCTGACGGCAGGCATCGCCTCGGCGGCCTTCGTCGCGTTCCTGTCCAGCCTCACGAATGTCAGCTTCACGGCGGTACAATACGCGATCTTCAGCTCGCTGATGACCCTGGTGCCGAAGATCATCGGCGGGTATTCGGGGACGATGGTGGACAGCGTGGGGTATTCCAGCTTCTTCATGATCGCGGCGGCGCTGGGCGTGCCGGTCCTGCTGCTGATCGTGCTGGCGGCCAAGCGGCTGAAGCTGAAGGAACCGGTGGTGGCGGAGGAAACCGCCCCGGTTTCGCCATGACGGCGCGGCATCCTCGGCACGTCCCTTGCCGCCGGAGTTCCGCCATGCGCCCCCTCGCCCTGCTCGCCATCCTGCTGCCCCTGCCCGCCCTTGCGGGGGAGGCGGACGTGATCGAGGCCACCGCCGAGCGGGCGGGCGCGCAGTGGCGCATCAGCGCGACGATCCGGCACGCGGATACGGGCTGGGACCACTACGCCGACGGGTTCGAGATCGTCGGGCCGGACGGCACGGTCCTGGGCACCCGCGTCCTGCATCATCCGCATGTCGAGGAACAGCCCTTCACCCGCTCGCACACCCTGACCATCCCGGACGGCATCACCGAAATCACCGTGCGGGCGCTGGATTCGGTGCATGAGGAGGGCGGGGAATCGGTGGTCGTGCCGCTTCAGTAGATCACCCGCTCCAGATACAGCCCGTCCGGCGGGGCGACGGGACCGCAGGCGGCGCGGTCCTTCGCGGCCAGCGCCTCGGCCACCCGCGCCGGGGACCAGCGCCCCGTGCCGACCTGCACCAGCGTCCCCGCGAAGCTGCGCACCTGGTTGTGCAGGAAGCTGCGGGCGCGCACATGCAGCCGCACTTCGCCGTCCTGCTCGGTGATCTCCAGCGCATCGAGCGTCCGGACGGGCGAGGCGGCCTGGCAATGGGTCGCGCGGAAGGTCGTGAAGTCGTGATGCCCGACCAGATGCGCCGCCCCCGCCCGCATCGCCTCCGCATCCAGCGGCTTGTGAACGTGCCAGACCAGCCCCTCCAGCAGGACGGGCCGGGCGGGGCGGGCGAGGATGCGGTACCGGTAGTGCCGCGCCCGGGCATCGAACCGCGCGTGGAAATCCCCGGCCACCGGCTCGATATCCACGACCGAGACCGCCTCGGGGTGCAGGAAGTGGTTCAGCGCCCCGCGCAACCGGCCGAGCGTCCAGTCCTTCGACAGGTCGCAATGCGCCACCTGCCCGATCGCATGCACCCCCGAATCCGTGCGCCCGGCGGCGATGATCGAGGGCGCGTCCGGCTCGATGGTCCGGATCGCCTCCTCCACGGCCTGCTGCACGCCCCGGCCATTGTCCTGCCGCTGCCAGCCGCAGAACGCGGCCCCGTGATATTCGATGGTCAGCTTGTAGCGGGGCATGGGAGGATGGGCCGGTCCGGATGCAGGAGGGAGTGTCGCGCCCGCAGGAAAAGCACGCGCCCCCGCGCCGGGCAAGACCGTTTATGGCATTCCGGGATCGCGGCGCATCCCCGGACCGACGAAAACACCCTCCGCGCTGCTGCGGGAGGGGCAAACCGGCCGGTCCTGTCCGTAACCCTCGCGGGTGCGCCGCCGCCCCGTCAGCGCGTGTTCGCGTCGACGACGGCCGTTTCGATATCGGCGTACATCCTGATGTATTCGATCTTCAGGGCCGAGAAGGCGGCGATCATCATCACGCCGAACAGGGATGCTATAAGGCCGTATTCGATCAGGGTCGCCCCTGATTCGTCCTCGATGAACCGTATCGCCATGTCTCGTCCCCCCCGACTGATAATCGAGTATGCTCCGAGAAGTTTGACCAATTCCTAAAGGGAGTATTGTACGGATGAAGAATATTACGAAATCCCTTTCCTATCAATAATGGATCGCCATGGACGAGACTGATCACGGACACGGGCACGGGCACGGACTGGTCGTGCTGATCCACGGGCTGGCGCGCACGCAGGCCTCGATGCGCCTGCTGTCGATGCGCCTGCGGCGCGCGGGCTTTCGCACCGCTTTCGCCCGGTACGATTCGCGCCGCATGCGGGTGAACGAGGCGGTGGACGCCGTCGCCAAGCAGGTCGAGAAGATGGAGCGCGACGGCCCGCTGCACCTGGTCGGCCATTCGCTGGGCGGAGTGGTGGCCCTGCGCGTCAAGCAGGACCGGGGCGAGCTGAAGGTGCATCGCGTCGTGCAGCTCGGCTCGCCCAATCTGGGTTCCGCAGCGGCCCGGACCCTCAGCGAGATGCGGCTGGCGCGCGACTTCTTCGGCCCGGTCCTGTCCGAACTGTCCGACGATCTGGACCAGGAGGATGCCCCCGATCCCGACGTGATGGCCATCGCCGGGGCCTCGATGCCGCGCTGGCTGTCGCAGCATTACGGGATGCGCGGGTACAATGACGGTCTCGTCAGCGTGCGGTCGGCCTGGGGATGGGCGGCGGGCAAGCGCCTGCGGGTCGAGAGCATCCACGGCTGGCTGCCGCTGAGTGCCGATGTCGCCGACGATGTGGAAGCGTTCCTGAAGACCGGCGACGTGCCGGAGGAACCGTCGATGGACAGGGCCGGGAATGACTGATTTCCTGATCGCCCCCGACCCCGCCCTGCCCCGCCTGACCCGGGCCGTCACCGGCACCGACCATACCGGCGCGGCGGTCGACCTGCGCGTGGTCGAGGAACGCCCCCTGACGATCTTCCTGAATGCGCAGGAGATCGTGACGGCCATGACCATCGGCGACTACCCCGAGGAACTGGCCATCGGCTATCTGCTCAACCAGGGGATGCTGCGCCGGGACGACGTGCTGACGGGGGTCGATTACGACGAGGAGCTGGAGGTGGTGGTCGTGCGCACCGCGCGGGCGACCGATTACGAGGACAAGCTGAAGAAGAAGACCCGCACGAGCGGCTGTGCCGTCGGCACCGTCTTCGGCGACATGATGGAGACGCTGGAGGGCCTGACCCTGCCCCCCGCCGAGGTGCGGACGAGCTGGCTCTACGCGCTGGCGCGGAAGATCAACACCGTGCCGTCGCTGTATCTGGAGGCGGGCGCGATCCACGGGTCGGTGCTGTGCCGCGCGGATCGTCCGCTGGTCTACATGGAGGATGTCGGGCGGCACAACGCGGTCGACAAGATCGCGGGCTGGATGTTCCGCAATTCGGTCGATCCGGGGGCGCACATCCTCTACACGACCGGGCGGCTGACCTCGGAAATGGTGATCAAGACCGCCAGCATGGGCATCCCCGTCCTCGCGTCGCGCTCCGGCTTCACCGCCTGGGGGGTCGAGATCGCGCGCGAGACGGGCCTGACCCTGATCGGGCGCATGCGCGGCAAACGATTCGTGTGCCTGTCCGGCGCGGAACGGCTGGTGATGGACGCCGATATCGACGCGGTGGAGGACGAGGGGCCGAAGCATCGCCGCAAGGGGGCGGGGGCCGGATCGGAGGCCGAAGCGGAGGCCGAAGCGGAGGCCGAAGCGGAGGCTGAACCGGAGGATTGAGTTGGCGGCAGGTATCGCCTCATGGTAGACCTGTCCGGGGAGGTGCCGCATGGCCGAAGAAGCGACCAACGAACTGATGCTGACGATCCTGCGCGACTTGCAGGACGGGCAGCGCCGTGTCGAGAACCGAATCGACCGGATGGATGCACGTTTCGACGATATCGACGAGCGTCTCGATACCATCGAGACCACGGTTTCCGGCCTCGCCGGGATGATCGCCCTCGTCTATGGCGAGCAGCTCAAGATCGAGGAGCGGGTCGAGAAGATCGAGGCGAGGATACCCGCCGAGTAAGGGCCGCCGCACCTCTGGAATCATCGACCCTGCCCCGGACTTGATCCGGGGCCTCTCGAAGTGGAAAAAGGCCCCGGATCAAGTCCGGGGCGGGAGAGGCGGGTGCGCCCCCTTATTCCTTGTACTTCGCATTCGCCAGCCGCCACGCATAGGCCCGCCCGTCCGGATAGATTGCCATGTAGAGATCGGCCCCGTCGCCCTCGTCCTCCCCCGCCATGATCGGGGTCGCGCGGCCTGCGGTGATATCGGCCAGAATCGCCTCCTCGTCGAAACAGGTGATCCAGTCGGGCGTGGTCAGCGGCACGGCGTCGGGCGCAGGCTCTCCGGCGGCAATCGCGGCGGCGGGGTCGGCGAGACGAAAGCATCCGCGCAGTTTCAGGGGCGAGCGGGTGCCGTCCGTCCCCTCGTACTCCGTGACGGCGAAGTCCTGTCCATCGACCTGCACCCTCTCGATCCCGGTCACCACGTCGTAGAAGCTGCGCTGCTGCGCGTACCACATGCCGGTACCGAACACGATCGCCACGACGACGATCCCCCCCGCGACCAGTTTTCCGGTCATCGCCATGGCATCGCTCCGCTCTCGAATGGTGGGACGCCGGGGTATCGGCTCCGGCCCCTTCGCCCGTGGCCTTAGCGGAGTGGTATCGCCGACTCAAGGGGGCGTTTTGCCCCGATCCCGTTCCGGGCTATCTGCACCCGGGGCGGTATGATGTCATATCGGCGCACCTGCGGGAGAGCGAGACGATGGCACAGACCGGCATTCCCTACCTGTTCATGCGCGGCGGCACCTCGCGCGGGCCGTATTTCGACCGCGCCGACCTGCCCGCCGACGAGGAAACGCTGTCCCGGGTGCTGATCCACGCGATCGGGGCGGGACATCCCGGCACCATCGACGGCATCGGCGGCGGCACGGCGGTGACGACCAAGGTGGCGATGCTGTCGCGGTCCGAAGACGACCGGGCCGATGTGGACTACCTCTTCGCCCAGGTCGGGGTGGCGGAGCGCGCGGTCGATTATCGTCCGACCTGCGGCAATATCCTGGCCGGAATCGGCCCGGCGGCGGTAGAGATGGGGCTTGTGACAGCCACGGACCCCCGGACCCGCGTGCGCATCCGCGCCGTCAATACCGGCGCGCGGGTCGAGAGCATCGTGCAGACCCCCGGGGGCCGCCCCGCCTACGAAGGGGACGCCGAGATCGCAGGCGTCCCGGGCACCGCCGCGCCGGTCACGCTCAATTTCTCGGATATCGCGGGCGGGGCGACCGGGTCGATGCTGCCGACCGGCCGGACGCGCGAGACGATCGACGGGATCGAGGTCACGTGCCTCGACGTCGCCATGCCGGTGGTGATCGCCCGGGCGCGGGATTTCGGCCTGACCGGCACGGAAACCGCCACCGAACTCGACGCGAACCGCGATTTCCTTGCCCGGATGGAGGCGATGCGCCGCGTCGCGGGCGAGCGGATGGGGATGGGCGACGTCTCCGCCTCCGTCGTCCCGAAATTCGCGGTTCTGGCCCCTCCCGAAGCGGGCGGGACGATCACCGCGCGGTACTTCATGCCGAAAGCCTGCCACCCCGCCATGGCCGCCAGCGGCGCGCAATGCATCGCCACCGCCTGCGTCATGCCCGGCACGGTGGCCGACGGGATGGCGCAGGTGCCGGACGGCTCGCCCGCCACCCTGACCGTCGAGCATCCGACCGGGAACATCGACGTGCTGCTGGACTACACCCCGGGCGAGAATTTCGCCATCCGCACCGCCGGCCTGGTCCGCACCGCGCGCCTGCTGGCCCGGGGGGAGGTGTTCGTGCCGGCATCGGTGTGGACGCCCTGACCGCCCCGGGCCAGCACCCGGGGCCTCGCGCAGATTTCGGTATTGCCGGGGATGGTCGTCACCGCCCCGCCCGCATCTCCCGGTTGTCCGCGATCCGCATGGCGGCCAGCGCGAGGCCCGCGCCGAATTCCTGCACCCGCTTGAAGGCCATCGGGTCGGGTTTCGACACCGGGAACGGCAGGTCGTCGGCGGCCCTGCCCAGCGCGCGGTCGGCCAGCACTCCGCCCATCACCAGCGACATCGCCACGCCCCGCCCGTTATAGCCCAGCCCCGCCAGCAGCCCCGGTTCCGGCTCCATGAATCTGGGGATGCGGTCCCGGGTCAGCGCGATCTGTCCGCCCCAGCGATAGCGCCACGCGACGCCCTTGAGTTGCGGAAAGGTCCGCTCCGCGTCGCGGCGCATCGTCTCGAACCCGTAGGGCTTGCCGTCGAACCCCATCGCCGATGCCCCGCCGTAGACGAAGCGGTTCTGCGGTTCGCGACGGGAATACATGATCGAGCGGCGGGTATCCGAGATCGTCTGCCCCCCGGGCAGGATATCGGCGATCACGGCGTCGGGCAGGCTGTCCGTTCCCATCTGGATCGACGTGACCGATACCACGGTGCGGGCGATATCGGGGCGCAGCGCGCCGGAATAGCCGTTGGTGGCGAGGATCACCTGTTCCGCCGCGACCGTATGCGCGCCGCAGGCCAGCACCCAGCCGCCGTTCCGGCGCTCCAGCCCCTCGACTGCCGTGCGCTCGAAGATCCGCGCCCCCGCCGCCTCTGCCGCGTAGGCCAGCCCGCAGACCAGCGACAGCGGATGCACCGCCCCGCCCCTTGGTGCCAGAATTCCGGAAACATAGGCCGGGGAGCCGCTCAGCCGCGTCACCTCCTCCCCGTCGACGAACCGGAAATCCGCGCCGTATCCGGACCAGAGCGTCGCACCCTTCCTTGCCGTCTCGCGCGCCTTGGCACAATGGTCGACGCGCAGCCACCCCTTCTGCCGCGCATCGCAGTCGATCCGGTGCTTCCGGATCAGGTCGAAGGCCGCATCCGCCGAGCCGAGCGAGACCGCCGCCAGCCGCTCGAAATACCTCGCCCCGACCGCCCGCAGCAGGTCGTCGGGTTCGTGGACCGGCAGCATCGGGTTGACCTGCCCGCCATTGCGGCCCGAGGCCCCCCACCCCACGCCCCCCGCATCCACCACCACGACCCGCGCGCCGCCTTCGGCCAGATCCAGCGCCGCGCGCAGGCCCGTGAACCCGGCCCCGATCACGGCCACGTCGCAGCGCGCGTCTTCCTCCATCGCCGCGCCCCTGTATCGTTTCGATACGGTCGCGGCCCAGAGCGACTCCTCGGTTCCGGCATAGTTCTTCATGACTCTCGACGCTCCTGTATGCGGTAAAGAATCTGTTCCCTTTTCCGCGCGAATTGCAATATGGTCTGTTCGTCGTTCGATAGAAAACGAGACGGTTTGTTTCAGAATCCGCCCGCAGCGTCGGCACGCCGCCGATATCACGGGATGAAGATCACGGGAGATCACGTACATGACCCTTCGCAAGACGATCGCGGGCCTCGTCGCCGGCGCCACTTTCGCCCTCGGTGCCCAGAGCGCCAGCGCGCTGGACGAACTGACCGTCGCCTACTTCCTCGAATGGCCGATGCCCGCCCTCGCGTCCAAGGTCGACGGCACCTACGAGGCCGAACTGGGCATGCCCATCAAGTGGCGCTCGTTCGAGACCGGCACGGCGATGTCCGCCGCCATGGCTTCGGGTGACGTGCACATCGCGCTCAGCCAGGGCCTGCCGCCCTTCGTCGTCGCGGCCTCCTCCGGCCTGCCGATCCAGGTCGTCGACGTGGCCGTCAGCTATTCCGAGAACGACAACTGCGTCTTCAGCAGCGCGCTCGGCGCCACCAAGGAAGACACGTCCATGGTCGCGGGCAAGCGCGTCGCCGTGCCCCTCGGCACCGCCGCGCACTACAGCTTCCTGCGCCAGATGGACCACTTCGGCATCGACGTCGCGTCGCTGAACGTCGTCGACATGCCTCCCCCCGACGGCGCAATCGCGCTCGCACAGGGTTCGGTCGACTTTGCCTGCGGTTACGGCGGTGGCCTGACCCGCATGAAGGAATCCGGCAACGTCCTGTTGACCGGTGCCGAAAAAGAAGAAGTCGGTATCCTCGTTTTCGACGTGACCTCCGTTCCGACCGAGTTCGCGGAAGAGAATCCCGAAGTCCTCGCGAAATTCCTCGCCGTCACGGCTGCGGCCAACGACAAGTGGAACTCGGGCATCGGCCGCAAGGGCATGCTCGAAGCCATCGCGAAGGAATCCGGCATGGACTACGACGCGGCCGAAGCCTCCATCGGCACCATGAAGTTCCCCTCGCGCGAAGAGCAGCTTTCGGCCAAGTGGTTCGGCGGCGGCATCCAGACGTTCATGAAGGGCGTCGCCGAAGTCTTCAAGGAATCTGGCAGCATCGACGACACGCTCGACAGCTATGCCGGCGCGACCAACGCCGTTCCGCTGATCGCCGCCAAGTAAGGCCGCGCCCCGGGCGGCAACGCCCCGGCGATACCGGATGAAGAGAAGGCCGCTCCCTGCCCGGGGAGCGGCCTTTGTCGTGGGTGGTCCGGGGCGGGTAGATGCTTGCGGAACGGTCGGCTACGAAGACCGCCCTCTCACGCCGCCTTGCCCTTCATGCGCAGCGCGAAGGCCTCCTGCGCTTCCGGCGAATGGCACTGGACCTGGCCGCGCCCCAGCTCCTTGGCGTAGTAGAGCGCGATGTCGGCCCGGCCCATGATCGCCTCCAGGTCCCGGTCCGCCTCGTCGTGGATCGCGATGCCGATGCTGGCCCCGATGCGGCAGACATGGCCGTCCACCTCGAAGGGCCGCGCCATCCGCTCGATGATGCGCTCGGCCATGACCGACGCCCCCTCGTACCCGCCGAAGGTGCAGTCCACGATCACGAACTCGTCCCCCCCGACCCGCGCGATGAAGTCGCTGCCCCGGGTCGCATTGCGCAGGACCGTCGTGGCGTGCAGCAGCACCTTGTCGCCGACGGAATGCCCCAGCGTGTCGTTCACGGCCTTGAACCGGTCCAGATCCAGGTGGCAGACCGTCAGCGGCTTGCCCATCCGCGCGCCCTGCGCCAGCATCGTCGGCAGGATCGAATCGAGCATCCGGCGGTTCGCCAGATCGGTCAGCGGATCGTGCATCGCCGCATGGGTCACGGAGTTGCGCGCCTCCTCCAGCGCCCGGGTCTTCTGCTCGACGGTGCGAGCCAGGGGGCGGAAGATCAGCAGCCATTCGGCGAGAAGGGTGACCAGCACGACGATCGCCATGGTCATGCGGATCCGTCGCATCATCGCCACATCGTTCATCGCATCCTTTTCCAGTTGCGCGACGGCGGCATCCAGCGACGTGCCCAGCGGGCCGATCGTCTCGAAATAGACGGCGTTGTAGCCCCGCATCCGCTGCGCGCCCTCGCTGTCCAGAAAGGCGTCGATCTTGTCCTTGTATCGCAGGAACTTCGCGTCCAGACGATACGGCGTCTCGAAGAAGACGGCCCGCATCCGCGGCGTCAGGTGCCCCTCGCCCCCCTCCGCATGCAGCCGCTCCAGCAGCCACGCATGGGCCTCGGCCATCTTCGCCGCCGTCTGGGCCACGTTGTTCGCGGCCATGGCCCGGATCGAGTAATCCGGCGCGGTCACCACATCCGACGAGAACAGCGCGATCCGGTACGAGAGCGTGCGCTGCTCGCTGACGACGTTGAGGGCGGCGGCGGAAGCCTCGAACCGCTTCATCATGACGTCCTCGACCACGAACGCCACCAGCGTCGCCAGCGCGATGATGGACAGCGCGAGCATGTAGGCGCGCCTGATCCGGCGCGCGACCCGCGTATCCGACCGGATATCCGATGAGTGTTCGATCATGGGAACCAGTTTCGCAGGATTGGATTGAGATCGCGTTGACACCGTACGCCGTAACGGGCGGGCGACGCCGAATACCTCTTGCGCAACGGGGCCTGTCGGAGTATCGACCGCACTCTCTCCCCGACAATCGTTCGTGATGGTCCGCTCGTGCACGGGATGGGGAGAGCATCGCCCCCGTGCTTGGAAGCCGTCGCAGAAACAAGGATACACCCATGCCGCTCTACGAGCATGTGTTCATCACGCGCCAGGATATCTCCGGCGCGCAGGCCGAGGGGATGATCGAGCAGTTCGGCGCCGTCATCACCGAAAACGGCGGAACCGTCATCGGTCACGAATACTGGGGTCTGCGCCCCATGGCCTACAAGATCAACAAGAACCGCAAGGGCCACTACGCCATGATGCGGCTCGACGCGCCCTCCGCCGCCGTGCTGGAGATGGAACGTCAGCAGCGCCTGAACGACAACGTCATGCGCACCGTGTCCTTCCGCGTCGACGCGCACGAGGACGGCCCCAGCCAGATGATGCAGGGCAAGAACGCGCGCGACGAGCGCCGCAACAACCGCCCCGCCGATCGCGGCCCGCGCGAGGAGCGCGCCGAGAAGCCGCAGGAAACCACCACCACCGCGCCGACCGACAAGGTCGCCGGTCCCGCAGGTGACAAGAAAGAGGAGAACGCCTGATGGCCGGACCCCAACGCCGCCCGTTCTTCCGCCGCCGCAAGTCCTGCCCCTTCTCGGGCGATGACGCGCCGGTCATCG
>Ga0115031_1000992_pt1 | contig 20848 bp, 15 predicted proteins | sample Maine_Asex4_meta_FD_87301 | JGI IMG/M metagenome (GOLD analysis project Ga0115031, IMG submission 87301) | Marine algal microbial communities from Maine, USA - Maine_Asex4_metaG | ecosystem: Host-associated > Algae > Red algae > Unclassified | place: Maine, USA | collected 2015-01-05
CCGCCCCGGCCGCCCATGCCGCCCATGCCGCCGGCACCCATCCGGATGCGCCGAGCCGGGCACCCGGCCGGCCGATCGGCGTGCCGGTGCGCACCGAGAGCGGGCAGCGCGAGGTGTTCTGCGGGCTAACCGGCATCGTCTGGCTGCACCGCAAGATGCAGGATGCCTTCTTCCTGGTGGTCGGCAGTCGCACCTGCGCGCACCTGCTGCAGTCGGCCGCCGGGGTGATGATCTTCGCCGAGCCGCGCTTCGCCACCGCGATCATGCAGGAGAAGGATCTGGCGGGTCTGGCCGATGCCAACGAGGAACTGGACCGCATCGTGGCCCGGCTGCTGGAGCGTCGCCCCGACATCGGCACCCTGTTTCTGGTCGGCTCCTGCCCCTCGGAGGTGATCAAGCTCGACCTGGGCCGTGCCGCCGAACGGTTGAGCGCGACCCATGCCGGCCGGGTACGGGTGCTCAACTACTCCGGTTCGGGCATCGAGACCACCTTCACCGAGGGCGAGGACGCCTGCCTGGAGACGCTGGTCAAGGCCTCCGGGCACACCGAGCAGGCGCAGCTGGCCGTGATCGGTGCCCTGCCCGACGTGGTCGAGGACCAGTTGCGCCGCCTGCTCGAGACCAGCGGCATCGCCGCGGCCGCCGGCTCGCTGGTGTTCCTGCCGGCGCGCACCGCCGCCGCCACGCCCGCCATCGGGCCGAACACGCGGTTCGTGCTCGCGCAGCCGTTCCTGAACGCCACGCGCCGTGCCCTGGTGGGTCGCGGTGCGCAGCACGTCCCCGCCCTGTTCCCGTTCGGTGTCAACGGCACCACCGCCTGGCTCGAGGCCGTCTGCGACGCGGTCGGTGCCGATCGCGAGGTACTGGCCACCACCATCGCCGCACCGGTGGCACGGGCGAAGCGTGCCATCGCCCACTACGCCCCGGCCCTGGCCGGCAAGCGGCTGTGGTTCATGCCCGATTCGCAACTGGAGATTCCGCTGGCGCGCTTCATGGCCGAGGAATGCGGCATGCTGGTGACCGAGATCGGCGTACCGTACCTGGACCGCCAGACCATGGCGCTGGAGCTGGACCGGGTGCCGGAGGGCGCACACATCGTGGAGGGGCAGGACGTGGACGCACAGCTCGACCGGCTGCACGCCGAGCAGCCGGACCTCACGGTGTGCGGCCTGGGCCTGGCCAATCCGCTGGAGGCGCAGGGCCTGACCACCAAGTGGGCGATCGAGCTGGTGTTCACCCCGGTGCACGGCTACGAGCAGGCCGGTGACCTGGCCGAGCTGTTCGCCCGCCCGCTGGGCCGGCGCGACCGGCTCACCGGGCTGGACGCGACACGAACTGCCGACCCGGCTGCCACCTCGTCACCGTCCACGGCGGGCCAGCACTGATGGAACTGTGTGTCTGGACCTACGAGGGCCCGCCGCACGTCGGCGCGATGCGCATCGCCAACTCGTTCAAGGACGTGCACTACGTGCTGCACGCCCCGCAGGGCGACACCTACGCCGACCTGCTGTTCACGATGATCGAGCGGCGCGATCACCGCCCGCCGGTCACCTACACCACCTTCCAGGCACGGGACCTGGGCGGCGATACCGCAGGCCTGGTCAAGGACACCATCAGCTCGGCCTACGAACGGTTCCGCCCCGCCGCCCTGCTGGTCGGCGAGAGCTGCACCGCCGAGCTGATCCAGGATCAGCCCGGCGCCCTGGCCAAGGGTCTGGGACTGCCGGTACCGGTGGTGCCGCTGGAGCTGCCCTCCTACTCCAAGAAGGAGAACTGGGGGGCCGCCGAGACCTTCTACGCGCTGGTGCGCAACGTGCTGGCCGCCGCCCCCGCCCGCGAGCAGCGCTCCGAGATGACCGGGCGCCGGCCGCGCTGCAACCTGCTCGGCCCGACCAGCCTGGGGTTCCGGTGCCGCGACGACGTCGTCGAGATCACCCGCCTGCTGGGTCAGCTCGGCGTGGACATCAACGTGACCGCACCGCTGGACGCGCACTGCGCCGACCTGGAACGCCTGTCGGATGCGGACTTCAACATCTGCCTGTACCCGGAGATCGCGCGCACCCTGTGCCGCTGGCTGGAGAAGACCTTCGGCCAGCCCACCGTCGCCACCGTGCCGTTGGGCGTGGGCGCCACGCGCGACTTCCTGCGCGAGATCGGCACGCTGACCGGCATCGACCCGGAACCGCTGATCGCCGCCGAGTGCGGGCGGCTGCCGTGGTACTCGCGCTCGATCGACTCGACCTACCTGACCGCCAAGCGGGTCTACATCTTCGCCGACGGCACCCACGCGATGGCCGCGGCGCGGATCGCGAAGGAGGAACTCGGCTTCGACGTGGTCGGCATCGGCACGTTCAGCCGCGAGCTGGCGCGCGAGGTTCGTACGCTTGCCGCCGAGTACGGTCTGGAGGCCCTGATCACCGACGACTACCTGGACGTGGAGGAGGCGCTGCAGACGCTGCAGCCCGAGCTGGTGCTCGGCACGCAGATGGAGCGCCACGTGGCCAAGCGCCTGGGCGTCGCCTGCGCGGTGATCTCCTCGCCGGTGCACGTGCAGGACTTCCCGGCGCGCTACTCGCCACAGATGGGTTTCGAGGGCGCCAACGTGATCTTCGACACCTGGGTGCACCCGCTGATGATGGGTCTGGAGGAGCACCTGCTGCACATGTTCCGGGACGACTTCGAGTTCAACAACGATGCCGGTGCCTCCCACCACCACGGGCTGGCGGCCGCGCACGCGCCATCGGGACAAGTGTCACTAGAGGCCGTCGCCGTCTCGGCCGACGCGGCGACGCAGGCGAACGCCGTGGCCGACGTGCCCGCCAGTGCCGATACCGCGCAGGATGCCCCCACCACCCGCGACCAGGCTCACGATGGCGCCGACCCGTGGACACCCGATGCCCTGGCCGAGTTGAAGAAGATCCCCTTCTTCGTGCGTGGCAAGGCGAAGCGCAACACCGAGGCCTACGCCGACCAGGCCGGGTTGAGCGCGATCACCATCGATACCCTCTACGACGCGAAGGCCCACTATGCGCGCTGACCTGTCCAGCATGGCCGCCACCGCCCCGATCAACGTGACCATCATCACGATGGACGGGCACCTGGGCAGTACCGTCAAGCACGCCGAGCGCCGGTTGCAGCGCGAACTGCCCGGGCTGTCGCTGAGCATGCATCCGGCCAGCGACTGGGGCGACGACGCCGACGCGCTGGAGCGGTGCAACCGCGCCATCGCACGCGCTGACATCGTGGTGTGCACCATGCTGTTCCTGGAGGGGCACATCGAGGCGGTGCTGCCGGCCCTGAAGGCGCGTGCGCCGCACTGCGACGCCATCGTCGGTGCGATGTCCGGTAGCGATGTGGTCAAGCTGACCCGCATGGGCAAGCTCACCATGAACGGCGAGCTCAAGGGTCCGCTGGCGTTGCTCAAGAAGCTGCGCGGCTCGAAGCCGTCGTCGACGAACAAGAGCGGCCAGAGCAGCGGCGCCGCCCAGATGAAGACGCTGCGCAACCTGCCGCGCATCCTCAAGTGGCTGCCCGGTACCGCCCAGGACCTGCGCCTGTACTTCATCGTGCTGCAGTGCTGGCTGGCGGGTTCGGAGGAGAACGTGGCCTGCATGGTGCGCTCGCTGGTGCACCGCTACGCCGGTGGCGAGCGGCTCGCGTTGCGCGAGGCGGTCAGCGAACGCGAGCCGATCGAGTACCCCGAGACCGGCGTCTACCACCCGGGCATGCCGAACCGCATCGGTTCCTCGCTGGCGGATCTGCCGCGCTGCCCGAACGGCGGGCGCGACACCGTCGGCACCGTGGGCGTGGTGATGCTGCGCTCCTACGTGCTGGCCGAGAACACCAACCACTACGACGCGGTCATCGCGGCGCTGGAGGCGCGCCACCTGCGGGTGATCCCGGTCTTCGCCAGCGGCCTGGACGCCCGTCCGGCGATCGATGCGTTCTTCCGCGATCGCGAGCGCACCGACATCGACTGCATGATCTCGCTGACCGGTTTCTCCCTGGTCGGCGGGCCGGCCTACAACGATGCGCGCGCCGCCATCGAGGCGCTCGGCACGCTGGACGTGCCCTATCTGGCCGCCCACCCCAGCGAGTTCCAGTCGCTTGCGCAATGGGCCGGCAATGCCCGCGGCCTGACGCCGATCGAGACCACGCTGATGGTGGCGCTGCCCGAACTAGACGGTGCCACCGGCCCGATCATCTATGCCGGCCAGGAGAACATGGGCGGCGACGAGCAGGACAAGTTCCCGATCGTGGAGCGCGTCGAGCGGCTGGCCTCGCGCGCCGCGCGGCTGGTGCGGCTGCGCCGCAGCGAGCGCTTCGACAGAAAGCTCGGCATCGTGCTGTTCAACTTCCCGCCCAACGCCGGCGCGATCGGCACCGCCGCCTACCTGGCGGTGTTCGAGTCGCTGGTCAACACGCTGCGCCGGCTGGCATCGGAAGGCTACGACGTCGAAGTGCCGGACGATGCGGACACGCTGCGCGAGATGCTGCTCGGCGGCAACGCCTCGGTGTTCGGCACCGACGCCAACGTGCTGACCACGGTGCCGACCGATGACCACGTGCGCCACACGCCGTGGCTGGAACAGATCGAGAAGCAGTGGGGCCCCGCCCCCGGCCAGCAGCTGAGCGACGGGCGCGGCATCCACGTGCTGGGCGTGCAGCTGGGCAAGGTCACCATCGGCCTGCAGCCGGGCTTCGGCTACGAGGGCGATCCGATGCGCCTGCTGTTCGAGGGAGGCTTCGCCCCCACCCACGCGTTCAGCGCCTTCTACCGTCACCTGGCCGACACGGTGCAGGCCGATGCGCTGCTGCACTTCGGCACCCACGGAGCGCTGGAGTTCATGCCCGGCAAGCAGTCCGGCCTGTCCGGCGACTGCTGGCCGGACCGGCTGATCGGCGACATGCCGAACGTGTACCTGTACGCGGCCAACAACCCGTCCGAGGCGACCATCGCCAAGCGGCGCGGCAGCGCCACGCTGGTCAGCTACCTGACCCCGTCGGTGACCGAGGCCGGCCTGTACAAGGGCCTGGCAGACATCCGCACCGCGATCAACCAGTACCACGCGCTGACCCGGCACGACGGCGAGGAGGCGGCCGTGCTGCTGGAGATCGTGCGTGCCGAGAGCGAGACGCTGGAGCTTGCGATCGAGCTGGACCTGTCGGTCGAGCACCGCGACGCCTGCCTGGCACGGCTGGGCGAGATGCTGCACGAGCTGGAGATGCAGCTGATCCCGGCCGGCCTGCACGTGGTCGGCGAGGCACCGCCGATCGGTGAACGGGTGGATGTGCTGCACGCGTTCCGCCGCTGCGCGGATGCCGAGACCGGAGACGCCACGCCGGACAAGGACACGATACGCACGGTGCTGGAGCGCGGCCAGCAGCTGGACACCGACCCGGAGTGGGCGGCCGAGCTGCTGACCATGGACCGGCACATGACATCCGATGCCGAGCTGACCGGCCTGGTGCACGCGCTGGACGCGGGCTACATCGCCGCCGCCCCCGGCGGGGACGTGCTGCGCGACTCGGCCACGCTGCCGGCCGGGCGCAACATCCACGGCTTCGACCCGTTCCGCATGCCGACCCGCCTGGCGCAGCGCCAGGGCGAGGCCGCCGCCACGCTGCTGCTGGAGCGCCACGTCGCCGACACCGGCCGCATGCCGCGCACCATCGCCTTCGTGCTGTGGGGTTCGGACAACATGAAGAACGAGGGCGTGCCGATCGCCCAGGTCATGGCGCTGATGGGCGCACGCCCGCGCTTCGACCCCTACGGCAAGCTGGTCGGTGCCGAACTGGTGCCGCTGGAGGAGCTGGGCCGGCCGCGCATCGATGTGCTGACGACACTGTCCGGGGTGTTCCGCGACCTGCTGCCGCTGCAGACCAAGATGCTGGCGGAGGCCGCGGTGCTGGCATCCATGGCCAACGAGCCGGCCGAGATGAACCACGTGCGCGCCCACACGCTGGCCTGGCTTGAGAAGCACGGTGGCGACTTCGCCACCGCGGCCCTGCGCGTGTTCAGCAATGCCGACGGCGCCTACGGGGCCAACGTCAACCTGCTGGTGGATTCGGGCAACTGGCAGGAGGAGGACGAGCTGGCCGAGACCTACGCGAACCGCAAGTGCTACGCGTTCGGCGTCGACGGCAACCCGGTGCGCCAGGTGGCCCGTCTCGAGGCCGCGCTGGAGGAGGTCGATCTCGCCTACCAGAACCTGGAGAGCGTGGAGCTGGGCGTCACCCAGCTGGACTACTACTTCGACACGCTCGGCGGCATCAACTCGATGGTCAAGCGCGCCCGTGGCCAGGCGGTGCCGACCTACATCGGCGACGCCACGCAGGGCGGTGCCACGGTGCGCACGCTGACCGAGCAGGTGGCGCTGGAGACCCGCACCCGCATGCTCAACCCGACCTGGTACGAAGGTCAGTTGAAGCACGGCTACGAGGGCGTGCGCACCATCGAGACATCCCTCACCAATACACTGGGCTGGTCGGCCACCACCGGTCAGATCTCGCCCTGGGTCTACAAGCAGGTCGCCGAGACCTTCGTGCTCGACGACGACATGCGCGAGCGTCTCGCCAGCTTGAACCCCACCGCAGCCGCACGCCTCGCCAACCGTCTGATCGAGGCGAGCGAGCGCAATTACTGGTCCCCGAGCGACGACGTCCTGCAAGCCTTGCAGGATGCCGGCGACGAGCTCGAGGACCGACTCGAAGGTGTCATGACAGGAGCCGCCGCATGAGCGCATCCAGCACGGTCAGCCCGATCAAGGATTTCCGAGGTACCACGCCCGCCGCCGAGGCGCTGCGCAGCGCCGCAGGGGTCGGCCGTCACAAGCCGGACGGGGCCGGCAGCCTGCAGGTGCACCAGGACGCCTCGATGAAGATCGAGGGCGCCAAGGTGTTCGCGGTGTACGGCAAGGGGGGCATCGGCAAGAGCACCACCTCGTCGAACCTGTCGGCCGCCTTCAGCAAGCTGGGCAAGCGCGTGCTGCAGATCGGTTGCGATCCCAAGCACGACAGCACCTTCACGCTGACCAAGAAGCTGATGCCCACGGTCATCGACGTGCTGGCAAGCGTCGACTTCCACTCCGAGGAACTGCAACCCGAGGACTACGTGTACGAGGGCTACAACGGTGTCATGTGCGTCGAGGCCGGTGGCCCGCCCGCCGGTACCGGTTGCGGTGGCTACGTGGTCGGCCAGACCGTGAAGCTGTTGAAGGAGCACCACCTGCTCGAGGACACCGACGTGGTGATCTTCGACGTGCTGGGGGACGTGGTGTGCGGCGGTTTCGCCGCCCCGCTGCAGCACGCGGACCGCGCGCTGGTGGTGGCCGCCAACGACTTCGACTCGATCTTCGCGATGAACCGCATCATCCAGGCGATCCAGGCCAAGGCCAAGAACTACGACGTGCGCATCGGCGGCGTGATCGTCAACCGCTCGGCCGGTACCGACCAGATCGACCGCTTCAACGCGCAGACCGGCATGCAGACCGTGGCGCACTTCCCGGACCTGGACGTGATTCGTCGCAGCCGGTTGAAGAAGTCGACGCTGTTCGAGATGGAGTATTCGCCGGAACTGGAAGCGGTGCAGAAGGAGTACCTGCGCATGGCCGCCGCCCTGTACGCCGGCACCGATCCAATCGATGCGCATTCGATGCAGGATCGCGACATCTTCGATCTGCTCGGTTTCGATTGAAAGGGCCGGACGCACTCCCGGGCAAGCCATAACACGCCACCATGACCGATTCCTCGCAGGCGACCCGCTGGGCGACCCAGCGCGACCGCATAGAGCACTACTTCGATCGCACCGCCGCCCGGACCTGGGAGGCGCTGACCTCGGATGCGCCGGTGTCGCGCGTGCGTGCCAACGTGCGGGCCGGGCGCGACGAGATGCGTGCCCTGCTGCTGTCATGGTTGCCCGAGGGTCGTGCGGGCGACCTGGAAGGCCTTGCGCTGCTGGACGCCGGTTGCGGCACCGGCTCGCTGGCGGTGGAGGCGGCCGAGCGCGGTGCCACGGTGCTGGGCGTGGACGTCAGCCCGGAGCTGGTCGCGGTGGCGCAACGGCGCCTGCCCGAACACCTGGACGACCGGGTGCGCTTCGTGGCCGGTGACATGCTGTCCGACGAGGTGCTCGGGTCCGGCACCCGCTTCGACGCCATCATCGCCATGGACTCGCTGATCCACTACCGCACCGAGGATGTCGTGGTCGCGCTGACCGCCCTGGGCGAGCGGCTGACACCGAGTGCGGATGCCCGCCTGATCACCACCTTCGTGCCGAGCAACCCGCTGCTGGAGGCGCGCCGTGCGGTCGGCAACCTGTTCCCGCGGGCGGACCGCTCGCCGATGCTTGCACCGGTGCGCGAAGCGCGCCTGCGCGAGCTGCTGGCCGACGATCCGCGCTTGCGCACCGGACGCACGCAGCGGGTCTCGCGCGGCTTCTACACCTCCCAGGCCTTCGAGCTGCGCACCGCGGAGCGCGCCCACGCATGAGCACGGGGTCGTCCGCAACGAGGGAGGCCGCCCGTTCCCGGGCGAAGGCTGCCAAGGCACGCTGGATGGCTGCGGTGCCGACGCTGTTCCCGTGGGCGGATGCGGCCAGCGACGAACTGCCCTGGGGGCGTCTCGCCCGCCTGTCGCTGTTCCAGGTCTCGGTCGGTCTGGCGCTGGTGATGCTCAACGGCACGCTCAACCGGGTCATGATCGTCGAGCTGGACGTCCCGGCCTGGCTGGTGGCCACCATGGTGGGCCTGCCGTTGCTGTTCGCCCCGTTCCGGGCACTGGTCGGGCACCGCTCCGACCACCACCGCTCGGCGATCGGCTGGAAGCGGGTGCCCTACCTGTGGGCCGGCACGATGCTGCAGTTCGGCGGGTTCGCGATCATGCCGTTCGCCCTGTTGCTGCTGTCCGGTGACGGTGACGCGCCGGTCTGGCTGGCCCGCGCCGCCGCCGCCCTGGCCTTCCTGCTGGTCGGCGTCGGCCTGCACACGGTGCAGACCGCGGGGCTGGCCCTGGCCACCGACATCGCCCCCGAGGACAAGCGTCCTCAGGTGATCGCGGTGCTGTACGTGGCGCTGCTGCTGGGCATGCTGGTCTCGGCGCTGACGTTCGGCTGGCTGCTGGCCGACTTCACCCAGCTCAAGCTGATCCAGGTGGTGCAGGGGGCAGCGATGCTCAGCATCGGGCTCAACGTGGTGGCCCTGTGGCGTCAGGAATCGATCCGTCCGAACGACGGCGACCCCACCCCCCGACCGCGCTTCGTCGATGCGTGGAGCGCCTTCATCAGCGCCACCCGCGGCAAGCGCTTCCTGGTGGCCGTGATGCTGGGCACCGCCGCCTTCGGCATGCAGGACATCCTGCTCGAGCCCTACGGTGGCGAGATCCTCGGCCTGAGCGTGGGCGCCACCACGGCGCTGACAGCACTGCTCGCCCTCGGTGGCCTGGTGGCGTTCGTGCTCGGTGCCATCCTGCTCGCCCGCGACCTGCACCCGATCCGCATGGCGGCGATCGGTGCGCTGGTCGGCATCCTGGCGTTCTCGCTGGTGATCTTCGCCGACCCGCTGGAATCCGCCACCCTGTTCCGCATCGGCACGCTGCTGATCGGTTTCGGCGGCGGGCTGTTCGCGGTCGGCACCCTGACGGTGGCGATGACGCTGACCGGTCCCGAGAACACCGGCCTGTCGCTCGGTGCCTGGGGGGCGGCGCAGGCCACCGCGGCAGGCCTCGGCGTCGCCGCCGGCGGGCTGATCCGCGACGGGGTCAACCGGCTGGCCATGGACGGTGCGCTGGGGGATGCCTTGATGTCGCCGGCCACCGGCTACAGCGTGGTGTACCACCTGGAGATCTTCCTGCTGTTCGTCGCCCTGGCGGCGCTCGGCCCCCTGTGTTCCCTCGGCCGCGATCCGGCCGGGACGCCCGTCCAACAGAACAAGAACGGAAAGCGTGCATCCGGCCTCGCCGACTTTCCCACCTGATCCGCCTGGCCCCCCTCCACCGAACCCCCACCCCCTTCTTCGGAGATCCACCATGTTCACAGGCGCCATCACCCAGTACATCGACGTCGCGCAGCTCGTGCTGTACGGCTTCTGGTTCTTCTTCTTCGCCCTCGTGTTCTACCTGCAGAAGGAGAGCCGCCGCGAAGGCTTCCCGCTCAAGCCCAACACTCCGGTGCGCGGCAAGCCGCTGGAACCGATCCTGCCGGCCCCCAAGACCTACCTGCTCAAGGAAGGCACCACCGTGCAGCTGCCGGGCGATCGTACCGATGACGAGCGCGAGCTCGCCGCGGTACCGCTGGGCAAGTTCCCCGGCGCACCGCTGGTGCCGACCGGTGACCCGATGGTGGACGGACTGGGGCCCTCGGCCTGGTGCGAGCGCGCCGATCACCCCGAGAAGGATGTCCACATGGGCGATCGCATCAGCCCGTTGCGCCTGCTGGACGATCGTTTCGACATCGCAGGCTTCGGCACCGATCCGCGCGGCGCGACGGTGGTGACCTTCGACGGCGACACGGTCGGCACGGTCAGCGACCTGTGGATCGACCACATGGAGTCGTTCGTCCGCTACCTGGAAGTGGAACTGGATGGCGGCGGCACCAAGCTGGTACCGATGCCGCTGGCCACCGTGCACAAGCAGCGCCGCTCCTCCGGCGAAGGCTCCTTCTTCGATCGCCTGGTCGATCGGCGCGCGCTGGAGATCCGTATCGCCTCGGTGACCGGTGACCAGTTCCGCCGCGCACCGGACATCGCCACCCCCGATCGCATCACCATGCGCGAGGAGGACATCGTGCAGGGCTACTTCGGCGGCGGACACGTGTGGGCCACACCGCAGCGCACCGAGTCCCTGGTCTGATCCGGCACGGTTCGCCTCTGCCGTCCATGACACCAAGTTCATGACACCAAGAAGAGTGACCGCCACGACGGTCGCCGCCCTACCGGAACCGCGACGATGCACGACACCGACTTCGACTTCGAGCCGCAACGCGGCATCCCCGCGCCGCTGCCGCCCGGCGAACAGCTCCTGTGGCAGGGCACGCCGAACTGGAAGCGGCTGGCCCGTCGCCCGTTCCGGGTCAGCTGGGTCGTCGTCTGGTTCGCAGCCATCGCGCTGTTCCAGATCGGCTCGGACATCGCCGCCGGTCGCTCGCCGTTCGCCTCGGGCACCTCGCTGCTGATCACCCTCGGCCTGGGCGCGGTCGCGGTCGGCATGCTGTTGCTGCTGGCCTGGCTCACCGCCCGGGTCACGGTGTACTCGATCACCAGCGAGCGCGTGCTGATCCGCTTCGGCATCGCGCTGCAGGTCACCATGAACCTGCCGTTCCGGCGCATCGCCAGCGCATCGGTGGCCGAGGCGCGCGATGCTCCGGCCGGTGACATCGCGCTGGCGCTGGTCGCCCAGGAGCGCGCCAGCTGGTTCGTGCTGTGGCCGCACGTGCGGCCGTGGACCACCTCGCGGGCCGAGCCGATGCTGCGCGCGCTGGACGATGCCCGCACCCCGGCCGGCATTCTCGCCGATGCGGTGGCCGAGCGCGGGCGCACCACCCCGGCGTCCCCGGCCGTCGCGGCCGACACCGACGGCGTGCTCGCCTCGTGAGCGCCTCGTCCACCGACCTGCCGCGCGGCACCGACCGGCGCCTCTCCCCCGACGGCATGCGCCGCGGCGACAAGCCGATCCTGCCGCTGTGGCTGCGCATCGGCGTGCTGAGCATCGTGCTGGCGGCCTTCGTGACCGTGCTGGTGGCCGAGCCGACCAGCCGCGAGGACATCCTGCGCGAACGGGGGGAGGTGCTGGCCCAGCGCGCGCTGTTCTTCCAGGACGGCGCCGACGGCGTCATCCGGGTACTGGACGCCTCGGTGGCGCGGGTCGAGGATGCCGAGGTGCTGCGCCTGCAGGTCGGCGACGACGGCTTCATCCGCAGCGTCATGCGCGGGCTGGTGCGCGAGCGCAAGGCGCGCGGCATCGGGGCGGCCGAGCCGTTCCTGCTCGGCGCCTACAGCGACGGTCGCCTGTACATCGATGACCCGGCCACCGATCGGCAGGTGGTGGTGACGGCCTTCGGCCCGGACAACGTCCAGGCCTTCGCCCGGCTGCTGCCCGACAGATGAGCGCCTGGTTGCTGCCCGCGCTGTACGTGCTGCTGGTCTGGTGGCTGGGCACCGGCATCGTGCTGTGGCTGCAGCACCGGCTGACACCGGGCAGCCGACCGGCGGCGGTGACGCTGATCGTGCTGGCGGTGCTGTCGCTGGTGGCGCTGGCGATCAGCGGTGCCACCCTCGGCACCGCCGCCAGCCTGGCAGGCTTCACCGCGGCGATCTTCCTGTGGGGTTCACTGGAGCTTTCCCACAACCTCGGACTGGTTACCGGCGTGCACGCCGACCATTGCCCGGCGGATGCGCGCGGCTGGCACCGGTTCCGGCTCGCGCTCGGTACCAGCATCTGGCACGAGCTCAGCGTGCTCGGTACCGGCATCGCCGTGTCGGTGCTGCTGATCGAGGCGGTCAACCCGACCGGTGCGCTGAGCTTCACGGTGCTGTGGCTGATGCGCTGGAGCGCCAAGCTGAACCTGTTCCTGGGCGTGCCCAACTTCAGCACCGAGTGGTTCCCGAGCCGCCTCCGGCACCTGGCAAGCTATGTCAGGCGCGCCCCAGTCAGCCTGTTCTACCCGCTGGCCCTGACGCTGGCCACGCTGGTGCTGGTGGCCATGCTGCACCGCGCCGGCGATGCGGTCGGTGGCGAATGGCTGGTGTACGGCCTGCCGGCCGTGCTGTTGATGCTCGCCATCCTGGAACACGCCTTTCTCGCCATCCCCCTGCCGGACCAGGAGCTGTGGAACCGCTGGTTCCGCTCCGCCCGCGCCCGCCTGTCCACCGACCTGTCCACCGACAACCAGCCATGAGCCGTCCGGTCTTTCCCTTCTCGGCCATCGTCGGCCAGCAGGCGATGACGCTTGCCCTGGAACTGTCCGCGATCGATGCCGGCATCGGCGGCGTACTGGTGCTCGGTGATCGCGGTACCGGCAAGACCACCGCGATGCGTGCCCTGGCAGCGTTGCTGCCACCGATCGCGGTCAATGCGGGCTGCCGGTTCCAGTGCGATCCGGGTCAGCCGGCGCAGTGGTGCGACGCCTGCCGTGCCCGCGATCCCGCCCCGGAGGCCATCGAGCGCGCCACGCCGGTGGTCGATCTGCCGCTGGGCGCCAGCGAGGACCGGGTCACCGGCGCGCTGGACATCGAACGGGCGCTGACGCTGGGCGAGAAGGCGTTCGAGCCCGGCCTGCTGGCCGATGCCAACCGCGGCTTCCTGTACGTGGACGAGGTCAACCTGCTGGAGGACCACCTGGTGGACCTGCTGCTGGACGTGGCCGTGTCGGGCGTCAACGTGGTCGAGCGCGACGGCCTGTCGATCCGCCACGCCGCCCGCTTCCTGCTGATCGGCAGTGGCAACCCGGAGGAGGGCGAACTGCGCCCGCAGCTGCTCGACCGGTTCGGCCTGTCGATCGATGTCGACACCCCGAACGACATCGACGAGCGCATCTCCATCGTGCGCCGTCGCGATGCGTTCGAGCGCGATCCGGCAGGCTTCGTGGCGCAATGGGCCGACGAGGACGCCGCGGTGCGCACCCGCATCCTGGCCGCGCGCGTCGCCCTGGAACACGTCGAGGTCAGCGACGCCGCCCTGCGCCGCATCACCGAGCTATGCCTGGCGCTGGGCACCGACGGGCTGCGCGGCGAGCTGACCCTGCTGCGCGCCTCGCGTGCCATGGCGGCCCTGGAGCAGGCGACGCAACTGAACGAGTCGCACATCGTGCGCGTCGCGCCGATGGCGCTGCGCCATCGCCTGCGCCGCGATCCGCTCGACGACACCGGCTCGCAGCTGCGGGTGGAACGCGCCATCGACACGCTCGGCATGGCCGCGTGACGAGCGGCCCCGCCAACGTGCACCGCATGGGCGTGGCCGCACCGTCCGCGCAGGAGAACGACTCGACGCCGGGCAATGGCTACGACGCGGACGTCGCCCGAGGCGACTGGCAGGCGGCGGCGGCGGCGATCGATCTGGCACTGGCAGCTCCCGACGCGCTGGGCGGGGTGGTATTGCGCGGGCGTCACGGACCGGTACGCGACGCGCTGCTGGAGCGTGCGGGTCGCACCCACCGGATGGAGCGCCTGGCGGCCGGCAGCGCCGACGAGGCGCTCGACGAGGCGCTCGATGTCGCCGCCACCCTGACCAGCGGTCACGCGGTGCGTCGCCAGGACCTGCTGGCACGCCTGGACACGACCCCCGGTGGCGCGCTGCTGATCATCGGTGCGGATCGCCTGTCGGTACGCGCCGCCGACCGGCTGGCACGCTGGCTGGAGTCCCCGCAGCGTTCGGCGCCGGTCATCGCGCTCGACGAGAGCGATGATGAGCAGGACGGTGCACCGGGGTTCATCGAGAGCGCCCTCGGCGAGCGGCTGGCGCTGCACGTGCGGCTGCCCGAGATGTCGCTGGCCGATCTGTGCGAGCAGACCGGTGCAGCGCTCCCGGGCACGACGCTCACGGGCGCACGGTCGATGCGTGCGTGCCCGCACGAGCCGGTACCCGGACGGCCCGACGAGGCTGCCACCGGGACGACGAGCGTGAGCGACGACCTGGTCGCCGATCTGGTCAGGCTGGCCCGGGCACTCGGCATCGGCTCGGCGCGCGCACCGATCGCCGCCATCGCCGCGAGCCGCGCCGCCGCCCGGCTCGACGGGCGCGCAGCGGCCACCCTGGAGGACAGCGCGCTGGCCGCCCGGCTGGTGCTCGCGCCGCGTGCCGTGCAACCGCTCGAGGCGTCCGACGCCACGGAGGGCGATCCGCAGACGGCCGCCAACGACGGTGCGAACGAACCGGACACCCCCGGGCAGGACGACACCGCGTCGGCCGAGGCGCCGGAGGCTGCCGAACCCGATGCGTCGCCGGGTGACACCGATCCGACGAAGGACGCCTTGCCTGCGGATGCGCCCACGGCGTCCGACGAGGACGAGACGCCCGCACCGCCGATCTCGCAGGAAGCCGAGGAACTGCCCGAGAAGCTGGTGGCCGCGGTCAGTGCCGCCCTGCCCCCGAACCTGCTCGGCTCGCTGGCCGCGGGCCTGGGTCGTGGTGGCCGCAGCCCCGGGCGCCACGGTGGCGGTGCCACGCGCGCCGCGCGCGGGCGCCCGGCCGGCGTGGCCCGTCCGCGGGCCTCCGACCACGGCCGCCGCCTCGACATCGTCGCCACGCTCAAGGCGGCCGTGCCGTGGCAGCGACTGCGGGCACCGACCCCCGGCCATGCGATCCCGGGCGGCGCGACACCGGCTGTCGGCACGCGCGCCCGGCTGGCCGTGCGCCCGTCGGACTTCCGCATCCGTCGCTACACCCGGCCCACGCGCACCACGACGGTGTTCATCGTCGACGCCTCAGGATCGGCCGCCATGCACCGCATCGGCGAGGCCAAGGGTGCGCTCGAGGCGGTGCTGGCCGAGTGCTACGTGCGCCGCGACCGCGTCGCGCTGATCAGCTTCCGGGGCGCGGCGGCGACGCTGGAGCTGCCACCGACCCGTTCGCTGGCCCGGGCGAGACGCTCGCTGGTCGGGCTCGCCGCCGGCGGGGGCACACCGATCGCCGCCGGGCTGGATCTCGCGAGCAACGTGTTGCAGGACATCGTGCGCGGCGGCGAGCGCGCGGTCGGCATCATCATGAGCGACGGACGCGCCAACGTCGGCCGCGACGGACTGGGCGGACGCGCCACCGCCCAGGCCGATGCGGAACACGCAGCGGAGCGGCTGCGCGGCATCGGTGCCCGCCTGCTGTTCGTCGATACCGCCCCGCGGCCCCGCCCGATCGCGGCACAACTGGCCGAGCGCATGGGCGCACGCTACCTGCCGCTACCGCTGCGCGGCGGCGGACGGGCACTGCCCGACCTGCTGGCGGCGAGCGCCTGATGAGCGGCTCTCTCGCCTCGCCGGCGCAGCCGGGCTCGATGGCTCGAACGCCTACCGTCGATGCCGGTCCGGGCCAGCCGTGCTCGCCCGCCGTGGCGGCCGCGTCCGGCGGCGTCGCGGCCGTGCCCGCCGAGCGGTGGCAACAGCGCGTGCGCGCCGGCGGGCACGACTGGCACCTGGATCGCTACCGGGGTGCAGCGCCTGCCACGGCCGGCGAGACGGACGCGACCCACCGGCCCCTGTGCGTGCTGCTGCACGGCACCGGTGCCTCGGCCGCGTCCTGGGACGCGCTGGCACCGCTGCTCGCACAGCGCTTCGACATCGTCGCACCGGACCTGCCGGCACACGCCCGCACGCATACCCCGCGCACCGCGCCACTCGACATCGACGCCCAGGCCACCGCCCTGCAGGCCCTGCTCGACACGCTCGCGTGCGAACCGGACGTGCTGATCGGTCACTCCGCGGGTGCGGTAATCGCCGCCGCCTGGGCCCTGCAGCGTGCGCGCGCATCGACGGCCGATGGTGCACCGCGGTCCGGTGGACCCCGGATCGTGACGCTCAACGGCGCCCTGCTGCCGCTGGAGGGCCCGGCCGGCTGGGTGTTCCAGCCGCTGGCCCGGCTGTCGAGCGGCCTCGACTGGCTGCCACGCCTGTTCGCCCTGCGCGCCGAACGCGAACCCGATCACGTGCGGCGCATGCTGCGCGCCACCGGCTCCAGCATCGACGACGCGATGGTCGAACGCTACCGTCCGCTGCTCGCCGACGGCGACCACGTGGCCGGTGTGCTGCGGATGATGGCCGAGTGGGACCTGAAGGGGTTCGCCCGGCGGCTTGCCGGACTGCGCGCCCCGCTGCACCTGTTCGCAGGCGATGCCGATCGCACCATTCCGCTGCGGCACGCGCACCGCCTGCGCTCGCTGCTGCCCGACGCCACGCTGGACGTGCTGCCGGGCCTGGGCCACCTCGCCCACGAAGAGGCTCCCGTCAGCGTGGCCGCCGCCATGCTCGACCGACTGGATCACCCGGACGCCCGACGATGACCTCACCGATGCACCACGATGCCGATGCGCTGCAGGCCTGCCGAGCGCTGATACGCCACGGCTCGCACTCGTTCTTCCTGTCCTCCCTGCTGCTGCCGCAGCGGGTGGCGGTACCGGCCACCGCGCTGTACGCGTTCTGCCGGGTCGCCGACGACCTGATCGACGGGGCCGCCTCGGACGGCACCGGTGGCGGCGAGGAGGCGATGACCGCGCTGCGCGCCCGCCTGGACGCCATCTACGCCGGCCGGCCCGGCCCGCACGACGAGGACCGCGCCATGGCCGAGGTGGTCGAGCGGTTCGCGCTGCCGCGGGCGATGCCCGAGGCCCTGCTCGAGGGCCTGACCTGGGACGCGGCCGGACGTCGCTACGCCACACTGTCCGAACTCTACGACTACGCGGCGCGGGTGGCCGGCTGCGTGGGCGCGATGATGACGCTGATCATGGGCACCAGCGATGCCCGCGCGGTGGCGCGCGCCTGCGACCTGGGCGTGGCCATGCAGCTGACCAACATCGCCCGCGATGTCGGCGAGGATGCGCGCATGGGCCGGCTGTACCTGCCGCGCGACTGGTTCCGCGAAGCCGGCCTGGAGGCGGACGAATGGCTGTCCAACCCGCGTCCCGACGCGCGCGTGGCGGCCATGACCCGCCGTCTGCTCGGCTACGCGGACATGCTGTACGCCCGCTCCGAGGCAGGCGTGCGCCTGCTGCCGCTGTCCTGCCGACCGGGCATCCGCGCAGCCCGGCTGATCTACGCCGACATCGGCCGCGAGGTGCGCCGTGCCGGCTACGACAACGTCAGCACGCGTGCCGTGGTGCCGATGAAGCGCAAGGTCTCGTTGCTGGGGCGTGCCCTGCTCAGCGTGCCGATGGGCGAGTCCGATGCCGAGCAGGACGCGCTCGCCTGGCCACCGTTGAGCGAGACGCGCTACCTGCTCGACGACATAGACTCCGTACCGCACAAGCCGCGCATCGAGTGGCTCGTCGACCTGTTCTCCACCCTGCACCGCGACCGGCACGCATGACGAACGTCCACCAAGACAGCAACGCGACCCCGGGCACGCGACCGGCACCGGCCGGGTTCGACGACCCGGTACCGGACAACGGCTACCGCTGGTGGTACATCGACGCGATCAGCGACAACGGGCGCCACGCCCTGACCGCGATCGTGTTCATCGGCAGCGTGTTCTCGCCCTGGTACCGGCGGGCCAGGCTGCGCGGACCGACCCCGGCGCTGCAGCACTGCGCGGTCAACTTGGCCCTGTACGGCCCGGTGGAACGTTGGTGCATGACCGAACGGCCGGCCCGCGATGTCGAAGCCACGGCCGAACGGTTGTCGATCGGCCCGTCCAGCCTGTCGCTCGATGGCGAGACCTTGCAGCTGGACCTGGAGGAGCGCGGCACACCGGTACCGCACCGGCTGGCCGGACGGCTGAGGGTGCAGGTGCCCGACGCCATGCGCAGCGATCCGGTGTGGCTGGATGCGGCGTGCCGCCACCAGTGGCAGACCCTCGCGCCGCAGACGCGCATCGAGGTGGAGATGAGCTCGCCCGAGGTGCGCTGGAGCGGCACCGCCTACGTGGACGGCAACCGCGGCAGCGAACCGCTGGAGGCGGGCTTTCGGACGTGGCACTGGTCGCGCAGCCACGCCGGCGACGGCAGCACGCGCGTGCGCTACGACGTGATCGATCGGCAGGGTCGCGAGTACGCGCGCACGCTGGACATCGCACCGAACGGCGACACCGTGCCCGGACCTCCCGGGCAATCGCACCCGCTGGCGCGCACGCGCTGGTTCGGCATGCCCCGTCCGACACGGCTGGTCGACGGCGCGACGGCGCACGGATTGCAGACCCTGGAGAACGCGCCGTTCTACTCGCGCTCGCGCCTGATCGAGGCGGTCGATGGCGAACGGCGCGAGACCGTGCACGAGAGTCTCGACATGGATCGTTTCACCAAACGTTCCACCCAGCTGCTGCTGCCGTTCCGCGCGCCCCGGCTGGCATACACTGCGGAGCGATGAGTGATGCTCCTCGACCAGGGTCGGACCGCCAGCCGATAGACGATGCGTCCCGCGCCCTGCAGGCGCGGCTGCTGGACGTCGTCTCGCGCACCTTCGCGCTGACCATACCGCGCCTGCCCGACGCCCTGGTCGATGTGGTCGGCAACGCCTACCTGCTGTGCCGCATCGTCGACACCATCGAGGATGAACTGGCGCTGGACGAGCCGGCCCGCGAGCGGCTGTACGCACGCTTCAACGCCTGCCTGCTCGATGCGGGACTCGGCGACACCGACGCTCTGGAGCGCTTCGCCGCGGACATCCGGCACCTGCTGCCCGACACCGCGCCGGCCGGCGAGCGCGAGCTGGTCGATCGCCTGCCGCAGGTGCTGAGCGTGACCGCCCGGTTCAGCCGTGACGAGCGCGACGTGCTGCGCCGCTGCGTGGCGGTCATGTCCGGCGGCATGGGCGAGTTCGAGGCGTTGGGGGCGAGCGGTGCGGGTCTTGCCGATGTGCCGATGCTGGAGCGCTACTGCTACCACGTCGCCGGTTGCGTCGGCGAGATGCTGACCGAGCTGTTCTGCCTGCACGATGCCGGCGTGGCCAGCCGTCGCGACGAACTCATGCCGTTGTCGGTGGCGTTCGGCAGCGGGCTGCAGCTGACCAACATCCTGAAGGACATGTGGATCGATCACCGTCGCGGCGTGTGCTGGCTGCCGGCGGACGCGTTCGAGCTGGACGCCTGGCGGGGTGCGGACGGCGCTCGTGAACCGGTCACGCTGCCGCAGCTGATGCAGCGGGCGCTGGACGGCGACCCGCAGGCGATCGGGCTGATGGATGCGGGCACCTGCCGGCTGATAGGACGCTGCCGCGCCTACCTGAACGATGCGATGCGCTACGTGGTGCGCATCCCCAGTTCGCGCCGCGGCCTGCGAGTGTTCTGCCTGTGGTCGATCGGCCTGTCGGTGCTGACGCTGAGAAAGATCCGTCGCGATCCGGTCGCCGCCCGCCGCGACGGCACCAGGATCGCCCGGTCGAGCGTCAAGGCGACGCTGGCGTTCAGCGATGCCAGCGCCGGTTACCGGCACGTGATGCAGACCCTCTACGCCGGCGCCTGCGTCGGGCTGCCGCGCGCCGCCGACGGGGTGCGCGTCAAGCTGCGCTGAGCGTGCCGACCGTTCTCAACCCTTGCCGGCCGAACCCAGCAGCACCATCTTCGCCTCTATCACGCGCGCCATCTCGGCACGCGCAGGCTTCAGGATCTTGCGCATGTCGATCTCGCCCGGGTGGCTGCGCACGAACTCGCGGATCGCGGTGGACGAGGCGATGCGCAGGTCGGTACCGACGTTCACCTTGCACATGCCGCGACCGATCGCCTGACGGATATCGTCATCGTGGATGCCGACCGCCCCTTCCAGGTGCCCGCCCGCGGCGTTGAACCGTTCCACCACGTCCGCCGGCACGCTGCTCGCGCCGTGCATGACCAGCGGTGCATCGACGCGCGCCCGGATCTCGCCGATGCGCTCGATCGCGATGTGCGGCCGCCCGATGCCCTTGTTCGGCCCGTGCGCGGTGCCGACCGCGATCGCCAGCGTGTCGCACCCGGCACCCTCCACGAACCGCACCGCCTCGTCGGCGGTGGTCAGCTGCGCGCTGCCGTCGCCCGCCTCGGCCGCGGCATCGATGCCGCCCAGCTTGCCGATCTCGGCCTCCACGCTGACCCCGACCGCGCGCGCGGCATCGACCACGCGCCGGGTCTGGCGGATGTTGGTGGCCTCGTCCTCGTGCGACTTGTCGATCATGACCGAGGTGAAGCCGTGGCGGATGCACCACATGCACACCTCGAACGAGTCGCCGTGGTCCAGGTGCACCGCCAC
>Ga0115031_1000994_pt1 | contig 20839 bp, 31 predicted proteins | sample Maine_Asex4_meta_FD_87301 | JGI IMG/M metagenome (GOLD analysis project Ga0115031, IMG submission 87301) | Marine algal microbial communities from Maine, USA - Maine_Asex4_metaG | ecosystem: Host-associated > Algae > Red algae > Unclassified | place: Maine, USA | collected 2015-01-05
GCGGGGGGGGGGGGCCCGGCGATCGCCGCGCGCCGGGGGCGGCCACGCCGGCCGGCAGGGCCATGCGTGCGCCGGGTGGCAGCGAGGAGTGGGGGAATGGTAAGAAATCCAAGCAAAGGGGGGGGCGAGCGGTCGGTCGCCATCGTTGTGCCGAGCGCCCGAGCGCCGCCGCGGGCACCGAGGCGGAGCCGACGGGGGTGGACGAGGGGGTCGAGGAGGCAGCGTGCGCCGGCGGTGATTGCGGGCTGGCGCGAGATCCTCTTCGCGATTTGCTCGCAGTGAGCCGAAGCCGAAGGAATAAAGTATGGCAACTGACAATGGAATACTGGTAGTTCAACAATATAATATTTTGGCTAAGCGGAAGAACTCTGTCCTCTGAATCCCGGTATTACCTTCCTGCCCAAGCCTCAGTTTGCGAGCTCATAGTCAACCATACATGTTAGATTTCAGAAGAATATCAAGCATCGCGCTCAATCATTGAAATGAGCCCCTGAGAAGTCGGCTTGTACTTCACGCCCTGTTGCGTGATTGAGAAGTCACGTTTTACGCACGTTTTTTACGTAATCACTCATCCCGCCCAAGCAAAAAAGGGCGTGAACTGGGGCGTGATCTCATCTGACAAATACGCCACCAAAAAAGTAAATTGGTGCAATCCAATGCCCTGGCGACGTGGGCGGGCGCGCCCTACTGCGGCTCAAGACAGTCAGCCCGCCGGCCCTCGCACGCAGCCCCACACGCCATGGTGTCGGTCCCCTCCCGAACCGGTGCCCAACCCAGCTTGTCTGCGTCAGTGGCTGCGGCTGCGACGGCAGGTTCTGTGTCAACGGCTGCCGCGGATATACAGCGGCGGTGGCGCCGAAACTGCCTGGCTGCCTTTTGGAATCTCATTTTCCTCTCGTTCTGCCGCGGCGCGGATATGGTAGAAGCCTGGCTGCTTCCGCGCGCCAGCACTATCACAGCGGTGGCGCTCTCAGCTCTCTCCCGCCTTACCACAGATAGAAAGGGTTCTCACTGCTATCTTTTCTCGATCCTCCGGGGCTACATCCCTGGACGTCGGACACCAAGAGATCGCAGGTCAGCAGGCGGTGGCGGCGTGCGACCCCGCTCGTCGTAGTGACCTGCAGGTGGGTTCCTCCCCTCCCTCGCGTCCCCGACCGCGGCCCTTTTTCCCCGGCACGCCTCCCCCACGTGCAGCCCTCACCACACCCGAAGGACCCGTGCAGGGCGTCCCTTCCCCCGCCTCTCGCCGCCGCCATGCCCTCCACGGCCTTTCATATTTGGCCCCCGCCGGAGTCGGCACTTCCTTGGTCCGCCAGGTGGCGGCACGTCCCGCCGGGTGGGCGGCTACCCGCCACCAGGCGGTGGCAGCTCCCAGGGCCGCCGCCTTTCATCGCGGGCAAAGGGCGGTGGTAGCCACGATGGCCGAAGTCGGCGACGATGCGGCAGGGGCCCCACGAACGCCATGTACTGACGAGGTAGCCGCCTCGCCTGTGGCGGGCACAGCTACCGCCGTCGCCGCCACCGCGTGCATCCGTACTGCCACCGCTGCCGCTGGCGATTTCGTATGCAGCACGCTCACTCCCTGCCCCCTTCCACGACGCAGCGGCACGCGGCGGCGTTGACGGCGGCAGCAGCATTATGCAGGGGCGGTGGGGTCATCAAGTGGGTGGTGGCGGTAGTAGGTGAGCCGGGGGCTGGGGTGGTGGTGGAAGAGGGGGGGGCACCGCCACCGCAGTGGGCGGCGCCCACCAACGCCGGGCGGGGGATGGCGTACTGCAAGATTGTAGCGGGTTGGCAGTCCGACATCCGAATTGGCGGCTGCCAGTCGACGGTCTGGCGCGTCGGCCGTGCGGCCGCCGTGGTGGCGACGGCGGCTCGGTGGTGCGGCCACTTCGGTGGCTGCTGCACTTCAGTGGTGCCACCCACGTAGTGGCGGCAGCGGGTCGCTGTGAGGCCGCCTTTGTGGCGACGGCACGTCGGTTGTGCGGCCGTTGTGGTGGCGGCGGCGGGTCTGCGTTGCGGGGGGTTGTCCGCCGTGGTGGCGTCGGCGAGGCATTGGTGCGGCCGCCCTGGTGGCGGCGTCCCGTGAGTGTTGCGGAAGCAGTGGTGGGGGCGGCGGGTCCCTGATGCGGTCGCCGTGGCAGCGGCGGCGTGTGCGCAGTGCCGCTGTTCGGCAAAGAGACTGCCTTGTTGGCGGATGCGGGTCAGTGGTGCGGCTAGAACGACGTGTGGCCGCCTTGCTGGCGTGTGACCTCCTTGCTGGCGCGGGACGTCAGTGGTTCGGCTGCCGTGAAGGCGGCGGCAGGTCGGTGGTGGGGCCGCAAGAGTGGCGTTGCCGCGTCGGCGGTGCGGCGGGACGGTAGTGTGGCAGCCATGTTAGCGGCTACCGGTTGCCGGTGCGGCAAGTGGGCGCTGCCGCCGCCGTCGTTGCAGCGGCGAGTCCTTGGTGTAGCCGCTGTGGTAGCGGCGGCGGGTCAGCGGTGCGGCAGGTCTGCTGTGCGGCAGGTCGGCGGTGCGGCGGGTCGGCGGTGCAGCGGGTCGGCAGTGCGGCGGTGCGGCGGGTCAGCAGTGTGGCGGGTCCGCAGTGTGACAGTGCGGTAGCCGCGTTGGTGGCTGCGGGTTGCCGATGCGGCAAGTGGGCACTGCCGCCGCCATGCTGGAGGCGGCGTGTTGGTGGTGTGACCGTTTTGGTAGCGTCGGCGTTTCAGTAGTGCCACCCCCGTGGTGGCGGCAGCGGGTCGGTGGTGTGGCCGACGTGGTGGCGACGGCTCATCGGTGGTGCAGCGGTTCTGCGGCGCAGAGGTTCCGCGGTGCGGCGGTTCCGCGATGCGTCGGTTCCTCCGTGCGGCGGTTCGGCGGTGTGGCGGCTTGGTGGTCAGACTCTCGTGGTGGCGGCAGCAGGTCGGCCATGCGGCAGCGGCCGGTCCGCCATGCGACGAGTCGGCGGCGCGGCCGCCATGGTAGCGGCGGCGCATCAGTGGTGGCGCCGCCATGATTGCGGCGGCGCATAAGTGGTGCCACTACCAAGGGGGTGGCCCCGTGGCGGCGGCGGCGGGTCGGTGGTACGACCGCTGTGTGTGGCCGTTGAGATGGCGACGGGGGTGGGGACCGCTGGGGGCCGCTGCGAAGCGGAGCCCTCTGCTGTCGCCGAGCTTATGTCTGCACATTTAGCAGGTGGCCACAACCACTATTAGAGAGGGGATAGTCGCGTGCTGCGACTGTCGCGCGCCCTTGACACAGGGCGGGCTCCGACAGCACAACCACATCAGCAGCCGATCCCCCTGCTCACACCTGAATACACAGACGCGCACATTCGAGTACCGCACAGGCACACCACGCTTTTCCCCACATGCGCACCGGCACCCCACCGCGATCTTTTCACAGCCACCTGGTCATCCACCACCCTCTTGTACCATGGAGGAGCCACCCGAGGGCTTTCCCTCGGTGACGAACCCCCATCTCCCTGCCCCGAACACCGCTACGACGGCGGCCGCGCTCCTCTCTCTTCCTGTGCCGCCTGCACCGCATCTGGCGGCTGCACCACGACCTGCTGAGGGCGTGATGGCAAGCATGGCCAGTGCTGCTAGCGAGGAGGCCACCAACGGCCAGGCCAAGACAAACAAGAGGGAGACGATGAGTCATCTCTGGGTCTACTTCAAACTTCGGCTCCAAGGACTACACCAAGACATCCAAGGAGGTGTTTTGCATCTTTTGCAAGGCCAAGAACGTCAAGGTGCCGATCAACGGGCGCCTGGACGCCATGGCCACCCATCTCGCCAAGACATGCGCGCACGCGCCCGAGGAGGCCAAGGTGGAGGCGGTGCAAGGCGACGCGAGGACCCGTTATCACCGTCGACGTGAGGCATGGGGAGGCGGCGGGGGGGGCCACACCAGCTGTTTGGGGCCCATGGACGCCTACCTGCCTCGACCCTTCTCCCCACCCGAAACGAGGGAGTTCCAAACCGACCTTTTGGGGTGCTCCTGTTCTGTGCTTCGGCGTTTATCTTATTGACTGGCCGGTGCTGCGGTGTTTACTCCTCAAGTGGGTGCTGGGTCTCAAGACACTGCCCACACGACGGACTCTGTCGGATCCGGTGCTGAATCGTCTCGTTGAGGACTGTAGGGCCGCTGCCACGGTCATCTACCTCAAGGGCTGCTACATCACCATGTCCATGGAGAGGAAGAGCCAGGCAGGCCGCAAGCTCATGGGGATCCTGTGCAGCAACGTGGGTTCAGCGGATGGACGCGTGGCGACAGACTTCCGCGGGACTGCCGACATCACGACGGTGGCAGAGTCGGCAACTCTGGTGCAGCACGAGCAGAACGTCAAGGACAAGAAGCAGACTTTCCAACCGGGATCCTTGTGTGAGACAGCTGTGGACGGCAACCCAGTGGACGGGGGCGTCAAGCTTGTGCAGGGTGCTGAGGGCGGCTTTGAAGGGACCGTAGCGGGCCAAGATGACGACCGGGGCAGACTGGCTGCGTCGGGTCCGGCCTCGCAGCAGCAGCTTCGAGAGGAGCAATTCGTGCCGACGCGCCGGCTAGCCGCTGTCCAACGAAGAGAGAGTGGACAAGGTCAGGCGTACGGCGGACCCGGCGGTCTTGTCGGATGAGGACCTCCGGGCCATGCGTGATAACTTGATGCACGGGCGGCACGTGGCGGGGGGGGGCAGTTGCCCAGAGGATGCGGCGCGAGACGGGGCGGCGGTTGCCGCCCGTGAGACGAGGCCACGCGTCCTCCTGTCCAGCTTGTTTGATGCAGAGTGGTACTTGACAGATGCCAAGGCAATCTACGGTCTGTGATTGACTCGTTCAATACAGCCCCATAACGGGGCACAATGATCGCCGCCCATTTAAAAGGTTTGCTACATGAGTTCGATAAGAACGTATGGGTGCTACTTTCGTGTACTCACGCCCCCAAAAGAGCGTGATGAAGGCGTGATCGGGCGTGATCGGGCGTGACACGCCGACACAGCCCCGGATTGGGGGGCCTAAAATACAAGCCTACAGTCGATCCACGAAAAACCCAGCACTCCAAAATTTGCAACAGTGACACCACAAGTGACGCAATTTGGTGCAGAGATGGCACATTTTCAGACACGTAGAGAAATTTCATAACATGTCACGATGCGCTCCATGGGAACGCAATCAGGTAATGTTTCTGACATTTCATTTCAAACGGAAGATGGCACCAAACGTGTCACGATAACGACCGTCCCTCAGCCGAGAGCACGCCGTGTGGCTGTGAGCGAGGCACACACAGCCACAGAGAGGATCTGTGGCTTGGCAGAGGCTGACGGCACCCGCCGTGCGGCCCAGAGCGCCCTGCATATCAGTCTCCTCAGGTCCTGCATCGCCCGCTTTGAAAGCCGTAGCCTGGTACCCACCCACCTGTCGTCGTCGTGGTCCCTCTACCCCTTTGCGCACCATGCCGCCACCTCCCCCTCCGCTTTCCCGCTGCGCCCTCGCGCTGTCGTCAGGATGGCGTCCCCTACTACCCCCCCCCGCCGTACCATCTCCCCGGTGCGGGACTACATGGTGACGAATGCGGGCCGCATGTCGTGCCGTGCGGCAAAATGCACGTGGAGGTACGTCGTGCGCAACGCCGCTCGCGCGAAGGATCACCTGTTGCGGTGCGTCTAGGCCCTGGAGCTCTTCCCGTAGATACCCACCCGCTTGCGGTCCGCACCCAACCGGCAGTCGCCGTCGTCGTCTCCGGGCCACGACCCGGTTCTGCCGTCGCTCTCCCCGGAGATTTTGGCCCGCTGGCGGTCGCAGCTTGCTCGCGTTCAACTCCGGACGGGCCTCAACTTCTCGCGTTTCGACACGGCCTAGTGGCGGTCGCTCTTCCTCCTCGTGTCCGGGGGTCGTTTTGACGGTCTCGGCGGGCGCCGCACCGTAGGTGGCCCCCGCCAAACCGAGTCAACGGATGAGTCGGACAAGGAGGTTTGTGCCTACTTATGTGGGTGCCACTCACCGAGCGCGTAGACGGATGGGGCATCAACCGAGTCGGGCGAGGGGGTGTACAACGTCGTTTTGTATACCCCTGTTCCCCTACTGTGGCGACATTCCGGCTTGGATCGGAGCCTGCCACCGCGGAGAACCTCTTTGGGCACCTACAAGAGTCTCTTAATGTACCGCTCACCGCCAACGTCGGGACCGACAGCGCCAAGTACATGGCGCAGGGGGCGACCCCCATGTCGCTCTTTAAGAGCCGGCGGCTACGCGCTCTCGTGACCGACTCTCCGAGCAATATGGTGGCCCTGCGGACCCAAGCTGTAGCCAGAGGCACATTCTTCTTCGCGTTTGGTTGCGCCGCTCACGCGGCGAACTAAGTGGCCGAAGACGCCGCGAGCGCGCCCCAGATTGCATTGGCATTGCGGGCCGCGCTGCTGGTGACCATTTATTTCACTCGGTCCACCCGGGCCCGTGCCCTCCTCAAGGCCGTGCGAGCCGGGCTGGAGGTCGGCGGCGGTCGACGGGCTGGGTCACTGCGCGCGTATTCACGGACGCTGTGGGCTGGGGAGGGGGCTACCATCGCGTCCGTCGGCGCAAATCTCCCAGCGCTGCGACACACCCTCCTGGAGAACACGCATTCGGCGGTGCAGTTTGAGGTGCCCGGGCCCGTGGCTGACGCTATCAGGAGCCCCACCATCTCGGAGTCCATGGACGCGTGTACTCCCTTCCTCGCACTTTTGGCCCGCCTGATGGCTGTCCTCGAGGCGAATGCGGCGCCCCTGTCCTCCTACGCAGGCGTTTTCGGGTGGCGACGGGCTGCCCTGGCCAACAATTTCGTGCCCTTGGCGGTCGGGTCGCGCCAGGAGCTCCAGGCGTCGCTGGGGCGACGCTTTACAGCGTTTTCGGACCCATTGGTGGTCCTGGCGTGGTGGGTTGATCCATTCTGGGCGTCCGTGTGCTCGCGGCTGGCGTGTCTTCTGTGGGGGGACCAATAATTGGAAGCCCTGCGGGACGCGGCGGTGGCTTTCCTGTGTGGCGCGGACGCGACTGCAAGGTCTTTTTTGCTTGCCGGCCTTGCCGGTTTTTTCGGCGGTGGACCAGGCCCTGGCATTCACGGCACCTGATAACGACCTCCACCCGTCCGCCTTGTCGCGACTTCGGGGCGGCCGGCTTGAGACGCTGCAATCGGTGGCGCTGCGCCTGCTCGCCACCCCCCCCTCCACCGCCGGGGGGTAGCGTATTTTCAAGGCGTTGAAGGGCATCCTGACAACGCGACGCAACCGCCTGGCGATGGAGTGGACGGACATGCAGACGCGCCTGGTGTTCAACTGGCAGGCGCTGAGGCGGCCGGACTTGTTGCGGGCATACAGCTGCCCCCTCGCCGAACAGGAACTGCGGCGTCTTCTAGAGGGTGAGACGGGTACTGGCGCACCGCCCGGCCTGGCAGCAGCAGCGGGCGGCGGCCTGTCGGAGGAACCGGAGGAGGAGGGCGGGTCGTCGGGCGACGACGCTGCGTCGGATGACTCCCTGGAGGAGGATCCCATCGACGGTGCCACCGTGGACCGTTTGTCGGGCACGGCTGGTATCGACGCCGCTGTTGATTTTTTGCTAGCCTAGAGATGTAAAAATGATTATGCTATGGAAAGCCAGCCTACAAAAACAAAAATAATTGCGGCCGTTGCGATCACTTCCACCAAAAGTCGAGCGTCATCGCCATTGCGGGTCACTCGCCTCGGAGGACAGCAATTCCTCTGCGCGAGCTATTACCCTCGGGCAAGGCTCGTCAGTGATTCCTCATATCCGACGGGCCTTGCCCGAGGGTGGTGGCTCACGCCTGTCCAGCCCCCCGCACCCCACTACGCCGGCAACCCCCCCACACAAAAACACGCCATCGACCTCTCCTCCACCCCCCGCTCCCACAGTCCACTACATATATCAAACATATCCTTTACAACGACCAGCAGCACCCCAGCACCCTCCACCCCCCCTCCCTCCCCCCGCCCCCTTCCCCCGTCATCGACGAGTAGCAGTTGTTGGCACCTCGAACCGAAATGGCGTCCACCGCCGTCGTGCGCGAACCCCCGCGGCACAGCGACCAAAAAGGGCGGCAGGAGGAGGACGTCAGCAGAGCAGGCAACCCCCCCACCCGCCGTCGCTCCCCACCCCACCGCCATCGTTTACGTGTTCTCGCGACATAGCGACAAAAAAAGGGCGGCAGGAGGAGGATGCCGGCACAGCCGGCAGCCGCCTCCGCGCCGTCGCCGCACATCCTCAGTTGTAGACCTTGGCGGTCGGTACCACCAATGCTTCCACCGCCCACCAAGGCGGCGGGCGAGGGGATGGCCACGGGGGCGGTAGCGTCGATGAAGAAGTTCTGGCCGTGGCGGATGGGGCCGACGGGGCGGCGGTGGAGGAGCACGACCGACTGGATGGGCGGAAGGGTCACCCAGGAGGCAAGATGGAGAGTGTGCACCTGGGAGACGGGGCGGCGCCGCCTTCGGTGGTGTCGCCACGGTGGGAAGGCCCAGGGGGGGTTGAGGGACAAGGAAGAAGAGGGAGCAGGCAAGCGCCGCGCAATAAAAGGGGGCCGGCACAATGAAAACCATGTAGCGACCACAAGAACATTAAACAAAACGCGAAGGTTTATGGGGTGGTATGGCACAAGAGAAGAGGAAAGGCCGGCATGTGCGCATGCACGAAGAACGGGCGAGGTGGGGGGATGGTTGTTTGTCAAGCGCCAACACCGCGCCGGCGCACTACGGGCCAGGTTGTCTACAACGGTGCAAATGCCTTGCGGGACTTCATGGAAACTGCAGTTTCAGAAAGGTCGCACGTGCAAAGATGCCAACTCTATTCTGGTGACACCACAAGTGACGCATTCTGGTGACACGTGCGTCTAAACTCGCACCGTGTCATCCACAAGCTCACTTTCTATGAAATTTATGCGCACGCCAGGTTTCCGAGTGATTCCATGCCTCTTGCGACCGTCGTATTCAAGGGCTCTACGCTGTGTTGAAGCAGCCACGGCGGGCAACCAGCCAATGTGGTTGGGCGGCGGCTTCGTTCGTGGCAGAGTCCAGCAGAGGTTGATCTCGTCGGCTCGGAGACAGATTCGAGGTTGAGGGGCTGCGCTGGTAATTCCTCCCCCCCGGCAGTCAACCGCTGCTAGTGCGGCCCGCGATATGGTGTGGTTTGGTGTGGTGTTTTTGGTAATTGTGCGTCGAGCGTTTGTTGGAGATTTCTGGTTGTTTTCTCGCCATATCGCTTGGGCGCTGTTGCACAGCCCTGTTTCTGCTTCACCCTCTGTGGGACACTCTGCGTCACGAAGAGCAATGAAATGAAGGGGTGTGCGTGATGACAGCCTTGCCGTGAACAAGAAGCCCAGTCCATGGATGAGACACGAAACAGCGTACAAAGAGAACACCTGGTCACTTTATCTCCAATGCGACAAGAGCTAGACAGCAGATCAGATGCAAGCCCGCACCCGTCGAGTACGGGGAGAGGGGGGAGCGCGGCGCAGCGGGCCCAGCACCGTCGTCAAGAGCACGTCTGCTTTTGCGTGTTTTGGGACGAACAGATTATCTGCAAACCGCCCTGGGGCTCTGTCAAGGCCTGTTTTTTCCAGAAAGGGCGCCAAAATCATCTGTTCGCCGGGATAGATGCATCTCCACTCGTAAAAAGAGAGACACAGCATGAAGACGTATACACTTCACCCTTCCAGAAAGAGAGAGAGGCGGAGAAGCATCTATGGCCCTACTAGCAGGCGCAATGTGTGGAGTGAGGAACGATTCCTGTTTTGGCAAACACAAATATGCAAGGACCTCGCATGGGATGGCCTCTGAGAGCCTTTCAAGGGGGGTCGATCTGTTTTTTGCACAGGAATTCTGTTTCTTCAAACAGGAACACGGGCCTCCAAGAGGCTCAAAAGAGGCAAAAACAGACGTGCTTTTGGCGACGGTTCTGGGCCCGCTGCGCGGGGGGCGTCAGCGGCAGCAACAGCGACGGAGGTGGATGGAGGACGGGCGATGGGGGGGGGTGGGAGGGGGATGCGGTGGCGGCGAGATGCGGATCGTCAACAGCGTCTCGATGATCATCCTCTGCTGGAGTTCGGAATTAAACGAGCCACTGCCTGACCAAATTGGCAGGTTGCCCGGCTCATCCAGAACTGTCTGGCGGTCAGTGCTGCTGACGCGTCGCGAGTTTCGACTCCCATTTCGAAAACCCCGGGAACCAGGGTCTAGAAGGCACGATTGAAGTGATCCACCTGCCTCACATCTCTCTCTGAGCGTGTAAGATGTCGGGTAACGTGTTGACCGTCACTCATGAAGAGTGACCCGATAAAGCATTGCTATTGGCAGACCCATAATGCGTCTCAGAAGAAGTTCTCAGTCAACTCGACTGGCCAATGACAAGCCGAGACCGGTGCAACAATCGATGCAAGAGTTCTCGGCAGTGAGCTATTGTCCCCACCACGTGTGAGAAAGCCGTCAGTTCGTCCGACACGGGTGCAACACTGGGGACAGGTCCTTCCATTTTGTGCCTTTTCTGGCCTCGGCCGGGCTTTTATGGTTACAAAAGTCTAGACAAGCGTTTCTCCGCTGTCGCACCCAGTCGCACGACTACGCCGTATTGCCTGGGATTGATCATGTCGAGCTTTCGCCGCCGATGGTTCTCGGAATCTTGAGTGGGTTCGTGTACGTTGATTTGCTTTCATTGGTGTATTTTCGGCTTGTCACATGTTCCGGTCACTGTTGATGCCGCCCGAGTGCCGAAAACTTCGTCGAACGACTGTACCCTCTGTGTCTTTTCAGGCCCGTTCGCATTTCCAGCCTCGCTTGGTATAACGTTATATAAACGCTCTCTGGGCTGGGAAAGGAGCGTGTGGCTTCGATCTACGCGAAGCACGTAGTAGATACTCACGCTCACAACTTTTATTAAGGCCACATCAGGACACACTACCACTCTCGCCCATCCAGTTGCCGTCCATTGAATCCCTTACGACACTCAGTCTGCTTTTCCCCGTGCATAGGCCTGCCGCTATGGACCCTCCTTCTTTTTAAGGTGTCGTCAGTTTGTGACCACAGTTACGGGCGCGGTGTACTCACATAAAGGTATCCTTTCCACACGCACTTATCACCCCCGTAGCCATGTTTCCTTTTCTGACGTCCAGGCGAGCTACGGCCTCCACTTTAAGCGCGTTATGCGCATGCCTGCCGATGCCTTCTACGACCTGGTTGACCGTTTGCGGCCGCGTCTTCCTCGCCGCAGTGTGCCGCCTGAGGTGCGGACCGCCATTGCGCTTCGCTACTTGGGCGGCGGGAGCTACCTGGACTTTTGTGCCACTTTGGGAGTGCATATTGTTAACGTCAAAAAAATGGCGGTTGCAGAGAGAAGGGAGGCAGAGCCGACGACACAGCATATAAATGAAGTCGCATTGGCTGTTCGACAAGCCACGATAAAACTATTGACTGGGAGTTCCCGCCAGTAATCTTGCAAGATAATCAACGTGTCTTGCAGGAGTCTCGCAGAGCCATTGCAACCCACACTGAGATTTCCTGAGATTTTTTGGCAGCTTGCTTGGGCCTAGAGAGGGCATGGAGAGGGATCTGGGCCGGACCTGTGATTCTCATGAGATCAACAAATTTCTTCAGATTTCTTGAGATCCTGATGTGCGTTTCCAGAGCGCAGAGCTGCATGAGGAGACTGTGTAAGGAGCTCACATGATTCCTAGCATTTCCATTGGTCCACGTACGCTGTTAAATTAGTGCAACCACTCTGCAACCGCCATTTTTTGGAGATCAGCAATAGCTGTACTGTCTACCGTGCTTTTTGGGATGTCGTATTGCTGTCTTCCCATTTTTGGCCGATGCTGGCGATGTCAACAGGGGTGATCAACTGCGTGAAACAGTTTCTCAGCAATCCACTCAGCCGGATAAAGTGGTTCGACAAATGGGCAGTTGACCGAGACCCTGTCTTGACTTCGACCTCATCGGCCAAAATTGGGAAGACAGCAATAGATGCCGTAAACTCGACACCCTTTTCAGACCTGGACTTTCAGTTGAGCAGCTTCCCGCGTCGGCTGGCGTATGAGTTGGGGTTCCCAAGCCGTCGAAACTCCCAATCTGGCAACGTCTGTGGGACACTTGACGGGATTGCGGTCGAGCAAGAGCAACCACTCGAGACGGACGTACCGTGTGTCGTAGACTACTATTCAAGGAAGGTCTTCTACGCGCTGAACACTCAAGCCATCTGCGATTCCGAGTACAAGTTTCGTTGGATGGCGTGTACCACTCCTGGCGCATTACACGACTCCACGGCCTTCTCGGGAACATTTCTGGATATGAAAAGCACGCAACCCCACCATCGTCAGAACTATGTTCATCCTGAACGGGAGGAAATCCCGTTCAGGCCCCTGTTACGGCACGGCGCCTGAACATCGGAACTCCTGTTACAAACGTTGTTCAGGTGCATGGACCTGGTCTCGAGATGATCTGCAGAGCGGAGCAGGATCGTGTGACTTGAGGGTTGACGGTGGTTATTAAGCTCTATTAGGCGGAGCGCAAACCATGGGCAATGGTGGCGCCGGGCGCCTGGGGGTGACGTACACGGAGCGCTGATTCTGATATTTATATGTGTTTTCTACATCCCGACTGCCTGGGACCACCGGCGTCCCTCAGCTTTGATGCTCGAGGTCGTAGACGTCGAAGTGGCAATACCGTCTGCATGCCGGCGCGCAGGCTGGAAAGAGCCAAGAGAAAGAACCCAAAAGAACAAACAAATGCGCCGACCGCGCGACGCTACGCGCCTGTGACCAGGTACTGCACTCCACGCGGTGGATACAAACCAGAGCCCGAGAAGCCTCCTGAAGACCTGGCCGGTCTCCCTCGATGAGCACAGAAGACATGCACTCACTACCTCCCGGGACCAATCGAACGTTGCACAAAACCGGCCATCACCCCTCGCCGTTGTCACCGTCAACGCTGCCGTTCTCTATGGCGCGCTGCGCGGCCTGCTGCACCGCGCGCAGGCGTACCATCTCAGCCGTGCGGGCGAGCGCGTGGCGGCGACGCTGAGCGTGGGCAAGCTCGAGCTCGCGGCGCTCCTCCGCACGCGCCGCGCGGTACGCTGCGCACGGCTCATCCCCCTCCGCTTCTCTTTGACAGCCGGCGGTGGAGGTCTGTCAAAGGGCGACAACATGCGGTTTGCTGACGTCATTATGGACATGGAGCGGGCTGCCACTGCGGGTAGCACAGCCGTGGCCGATTTCGGTGCTGCCTTTCACACGCCGCATTCTTTCCTCACGGCAGCTCGCGAGGGGCAGGCGCGCGAGCTCGCGCGCCTCCGCTGGATGCAAGTGCCCATCAAAATTGGCAAGAAGGTCTACACCTACTTTTACCGCGACGTCCTCACGGCGGGCCTCGACGCGCTCGCGTGCGCAGAGGCCGTGGACTTTGGCTAGGACGGGCCGTTCGGCGGCGGCACCACCACGAGCGACCAGCTCGAAAACGAGCTGCCGGAGATCGATGACGACGATGAGTCCCGTCAGCGGCGCGGGACGCTCGACTCGGACCTGTACCAGCAGGAGCGGCGCAACGTTCGAGCTGTGCACGGCCGGGCGGCTGTCGTTATGGGTGTTCAGCTTCACGCCGACGAGGCGCTCGTGTCGTGGTCGGGCGCGCACAACATCTTCCCTGTGCGCGCCCGGTTCGTCAACGTTTTCGGCCCGGGGGGTGGATGGACGACCGTTGGATACATCGAGCACGGTCCACGGGCTGTTGGCCAAACGCAGGCATGCCGCCTTGAGGTGAGCGACGTGCGAAATGACCTGTTGCAGCGTTGTCTGGCCGTGACCCTGCGGGCGTTGACGCGTGCGAGCGAGTCGGGCGTCACTGCTCCTGTGAGCGGACGCGGTGATGTTTTCCTTGTGCCGCGCATCGTCGGCATCGTCGTGGACCAGCCCGAAGAGCGCGCGATCTTTTTGCTCATGGGTAACAGGTGCCGCTTCTTTTGCTCTCCGTGCATGGCGGACAAGGACGACGTCCCGAGCGCGTCGACCATTCGAGCGGTCGACCGGGACGTTTTGCAGACGCTCGATGTTCAGTTGGAGGCCGCCATTGTGCGCCGCAATGACCCGCGGCCGGCTCGCCGCCGGGCGCTCGGACAAGAGCACAGCGCTCTTGCCTTTGCTCCCGCTCTCGGCGCTGTGCACGGACTGAGCACTGGGTCACGCTCCTTATACCGCACGGCCACTTTTGACTTGCTGCACGTGTGGAAGCTCGGTGCTCTGCGGCTGCTGGCTCAGCGTCTTCCGGCTTTTTTCACCACCGTCTGCCCGGATGGTCATGCTCTACTGGGGCCAGTGACGGACACGCTTAACGTCCTCAACCGACGGGCCTTTGAGCTCGACAGGAACTGCAAGGTTTGCCCGTCAGCGCCTGGGGATGTTTGTGTGAAGAGGGCCACACGGGTGAGTGGCGTGCGCTTCTGCTTGACCTTCATTGTCTATCTGTTCGCTCCGATATGGGCCGGGTGTCAAGCCGGGCGGTGCTAGTCTGACACTTCTCTTACGTTAAACACGAGCACATCTGTCGGTTGACCATTGTTCTTACGACTGTATTGTACTATTCTCCCACGCCAGTTGCTTTGTACCAATGAAGGAAAAGCAGGCAACCATGACAGGGCGCAGTCGGAGGCACTTTTTGCTTTTTTCGCCATTCATGGTGGCGGGTCTCATCGGGCCGCCCGACGATGCTGCAACCGCGCCGTCGTCGGGTCTTGGCCGCCGCACCGCCACCGCGGTACGAACCCGCCCGTCTGTCTCGGCGGTGACCGCCGGCGCGCAAACCGACGTTGGAATGGACGATGACGGGTGGGTATGTGTTGATGGTGACGACCTTGCGGTCGAGGACGAGCCCCTGGGAGAGATGCCGGACCCGGACCTGGCGACCTCGGCGCAGTACCTGGCCGTTTTTAAGGACAAGCTCGTGCATGACGCCGTGCTCGAATTGTTCTGCAAGGCTGCGGAGCTCGGTGGGCATCTGCTCGGCGACAACATCGCCGACACCACCACCATTACCAAAATGGACGTACGGGCAATCGAAGCGGAGGCTGAGACGCTTGGTGTCGACTACCTTCAGACGCTGTACGGTCGCATCAACACAACCAAGATTCACCGGCTGATCTACCACCTCGGTGACGAGCTGCGCGCCCGGGGCAACTTGTGGCAGGGAGATGCGTCCCTCAACGAGTCGTTGCATGGTGCGTGCAAGCGCATGTACAAGCGCACCAACAAGCGCGGCCCCGGTGTGTCTCTTCAAATGATGCGTTGCGAGTAGACCCAGGTAGAGGTGCTCAGGGAGATTGAAGAGGTGGACATCGTCGAGGCGTCTGAGGCGGTGGGCGCAGACGTGGCGGTCGCGGCGCCGACGCGCACGGCGGACCTGTCGTTCTCTGGCCGCGGCCAGCGCGTTGCCGTGGTCGACCTACTCTCGGCGCCGGAGCTGCAGAAGTTCGCCGCGCGACTCGCCATGGACGGCATCCACTGGTTGACGGTCAACAACACGGCACGCATTATTGCGCAGTTCGAGTGGGGCGCCGCCGGGCACTTGCAGTTCGTGCGGGCGACGGCCAGCCTCATGAGAAAGGCGTGGTACTCGTTCATCAAGTACAACTGCAGCGGCGGCGAGGTGCGTTGGGGGCGCGCGCAGCGTGTAGTGAGGTCTCTTGGGCGGCAGGCGCGGAGCTGCGTCGTGGTACAGAGACTCCGCCGCGTCGAGGCCCGGTCTGGGTGCCTGCTCACTGCGTACGGGTGCGTGCGCCTGGCGTGGGACTTTGACTCAGTCGGGGACAGCTTCCCCTCGTTGGACGTTGTGGACACGACGGACATCTTGCGTCTGGAGGACGTGCAGGTCGACTGGCGTCACTTGTCGGACAGCCACGGTCTGCGGGCCATGCCGTCTACTGTGGCTTCCCCGCCCATCGAGCGGCGGCCGAGGCGCTTTTTCTCGAACCCGTTTTATCCTTGGACGAGCCGGAACCTGGCTCCCACTCTTTGATGGCATACAAGTGGATGAGAGTACTGCGTGGGCTTTTCTGTTGTTGGGCGGGGCGGGCCTATGGCTTGATTGGTTGGGCCTTCTTGGAGTGCTCCCCTGTGCTATTCTTAGCGTGTATGTATGCAGGCTGTGCGCCGTACCCTGTCACTTTTACGGGTCCATGGCACTGGGCCGTGGTCTCTCTGTTCCGCCAGCGTCCACAAATTATGTTCGCTGCACTCTATCGAGCACAGCTCCCTTGGTAGCCCTCCCACCGTTTGACTAGATAGTGCCACTCGGTTCCCGGGGACGGTTGCATATGTCAGGACAGAGAGTCGAAGGCGACATGGTCAACATGGAGAACGTGGCGTTGTATGTACCGCGGTCTAGTGTGAAATGTGGGGCACCGGCCTCCAATGTGCCACGCTGGGGGATTCTCCCTGCGGGAGCAGGAGCGACCGCAGTGCCTGCAAAAGCCGCAGTGGATAAAGCGCCGTCGGCCGAACCAAGTAGAGGGAGGCGAGGGGGACGAACACGCGCGTTGAAGGATGCGTTTTGCATTGGCTACGGCGGACCGCCGGAGGGGGACGCGGGGCTCACGCTGCCAGTGACAGTGTCCGTGGACCGCGGTGGTGCCGCCGCAAACATGTCATTTGCAGCTGTGGTGACGGTGGCCGTGGACGGTGCGCCTGCCGTGCCGGCCACCGTCGCGACCACCACAGGCGCTGTTCGCACTGGCGAAGGGCGGAGTGTGGGGGGGGAACGGGAGGCTCAGCGCCCGTGTGCCTGCGGCAGCGAACCGCGGCTCTGCCACTGCTACGGGGCAATCTGCGGCCGCAGTGGCCGTAGGGGCCGTGAACGGCGCACTTGGACCGGCTGCCAAAGCCACGACCGCAGCGACCAGCACGACCACATGGACCGCTCTCGGCACTGCTCCTGCCATCGATGAAGACGGCGGCGGCCACACGTGCGGCGTCCCCAACGCAGCAGCCACCGCATCCTTCACACGCCCACCAACGAGCCGAACACGGCGTCGGAACCCGGCGTCGGCAGAGTGGTGGTGGTGGGCTCAACGAGCGGGGAGACCCGGACACGAAGTGGTTTGACACCCTGGAAGACCGACCCGCACGAAGCAGAACCGTGCAGGTGGCTCTGTATCTCACAGTAGACGTGATCCATCTCACTAAGCACTCTCATTGGATAATGCTAATAACAACATCTTGCAGGACCTCGAGTAGGCCTCGAGGGGAGTCACGCGAGTATTCAAGGCCTTGCACGGCTGCCCTGAACGGGAACTCCTCCCGTTCAGGCATTTGTTACAGCACAGACGCCCCTGGACGGGAAACCTCCCGTTCAAGGGCTTCTTGAACGGGACTCCCGTTCAAGCTTCCGTTGAAGTGTCCACTGTTCTGACGATAGAAGCAACACTCGACGCCAAATCGGGACCCTCTCCTCTCCTCTAAACTTCCTCGGTACTAGCCTCCCCACTTGACCAGCCGGGTGCGTCATGTTCGTCCGGAACCGAAGTTGGAATGCGCTGAAGAACACCGTCCTGCAGCTGCTGCTCCACGGCGTTAATCAGGCTTGGAGCCGCGTGGCACTCTCGGAGATTCTTGAGAGTTGTAGACAGCGACTTCGTCTCGGCGCATCGCGTGTGCGTGGCTGCGGAAGCAGCCATGCTCGCCGAGCTCTCCACGACGGAATCCAGAGCAGCTGTCGCTCCGACGCGCTTGCACTTTCCCCTCGAGGTATTCATCGCTCGAGTACCATTGCTAGTCTCTAGCGGGTCATCTCCTTCAACACCCGCGGCGCCCACCTCCGGGTTTGCCAACTCCAGCACAAGGCTGTTGTTCCTGAACAAAGAGAAAACATAGTCGAGGACAGCGTCGCCCTGGAAAAGGCTACCCCATAGAGCAGGATCGTTGTGACCCGAAGTAGCGTACTGCTTGTACACTCGCCCAAAAGAGGCACACAACTGCACAAGGACAATACAAAAGGGCCGAGTGATCATCCAGTTAGAGTTAATTTGGCCCGTGATAGCACACTCACTGCGCTGAACACAAGAAACCCATACAAATGAAGTGTAGAGAAGCGCCACTTACCTCCGACCACTTTGCCTTCAAAAAGAGGCCTGGCCTTCCATATGGATGAACATTTGGGTCCAAGCCCCCATCAACGCGTTCTTGCGGGGGAAAGAAGCGGTCTGTACCGTTAAACATCTCGGCCACGACCACAACCCAAAATTCAGAGCGGCTCGACCGAGCATCTTGTTGATGGCGAGACATCGGCCCTCGCGAGACCCCGACACCCGCCGCCACCTCCCCTGTGCACAGCACATGCGCCAGACGCGCCTTCTCGTGTTTTGAGAAAGGCGACGCTTGGCCGCGAGATCCCGCCACGGCGGCAGCGGTCGGCCCAACTGCCGGCGATGGAGCGGCTGCTGCCGCGGACGCAGCAGGTGGCGCGCCGCCCGCTTCCACGACGGGTGGCGTCCCTGACGCCGAAGCAGTGTCGGAAGTGTCTGCAGGCGCCACAGCCACGGGAAGCACATCCGTCCGCGTGACACCAATAGAGTCGGGCGGGGGACCCAAGCTCCGCGGCGAACGGTTGGGGTCGTCCGGTGAAGAACACGTGACTCCATTCTCACGACATCGCTCCAATAGGATGCTCTTGTCGCCATAAGTTGGCAAGCCGCGACGCTTCAGCTTCTTCTTGAGCCGCTTAACCGTCACTGGAGATGCCATACCCGATCGGAAGACGGAACAACGAGCGGCAGGGGGCGTGGGTTCTGAATCGGTAGTGGGGGTGGTGGACTGCACTCGGTTGGGGGGACGGGAGGTGACTGGGGCGCTCTGAGAGGGTCCTGCCGTGTCCCTCGTCGGGTGGTGCGACATTGGACGACGGGATTCAACTGTAAGTCTCAAAATTGATGGACCAGGCATCAATTCATTCCGAAAATGTACAAGGGCGTTATATCGCTATAACATACGCGAGCTGCTCACGTATGTCATAAAGTCATAACGCCCGCATAACGGGCTCGACCAATGAGAGCGGCGTTATGTTTATACGAAGGAGCAGAACGCGGGAATGCGAACGGGCCTCAGTGAGAATACAAAGAGGCTGGTTCCGCAAGAGAATGTCTATTCGACTATGCGATACGGGGCCACTTCATAGTGGCCTGCTTCAAACTCACATTTGGATCATCATTTAGGGTGTGTCACTGCAAGATTGGGCGTGATACCACCGTATTGCTGATCCCCGAATTTTGCCCTGGTGGACAGAGACTGACTTGCGGACCGACTCTCTCCATCAATCAGATGCGCCCCTGGGACTGACTTGGTGCTCCCGATTGCTTACATGTGCCCATACAGCCTGGAAATCAACATCAGCTCCTCTTTTTATTTGCACTTCTGGCAAGGAGACAGTGTTTGTCAATGAAGAGACCACGTCTGACACGTTCGTATGGACGTTGTCAGCGGTAGGCAGAACCCCATGCAGCTGCGTGTGCACCACAGCGGCGATTCTGCTAGTCGCGACAGAGAGACCCCGCCAACACGACCAGGGAAGTTGATGATCGGTGGGGGGAAAAGGTCCGCGGGCGAGCAGGTGGTAGTGTGAGGGGCACATGCTTTGTGTCTCGGTCAGCAGTCCTATGGAATGACGTCGCTGCAGTGTATTTCGTTGCAGTAAGGACCATCTCGTTCATACGAACCGGTGGTACAAACGAGCACCCTAGTATCGAATACCCACTGTAAGTCCAATTCCCGTTCGAGTGCCCAGATGCACTTATCAATTCATGGCCATCATTTCCAGCCAGTGCCTTCACGGCGTGCTCGCGCGCAGCTCTCTTCGGCAGTACCACCGACACAGAGATGTCTCATTGCTTTCTGTTCTCCATACTCCAGGGCTACACCCCGGGGGTTCTGGCAGCAACAAGTCTCAGGTCGGCAGGCGGCCTGTCAAAGGCTACGCGGTGCCCCCCCGATCCATCAGCGGGGCGGACGGCGTTTTCGCAAGTCGCTCCCCTCATCTTGTGCCACAAACAGCGTGGAGCAGCTTCGGCCCGCACGTTTGGGTTGGCGGCATCGGAAGGGGCGTGGAGGACTATTAATGGAGTCTTGAGGGGATTCGAGCCGTCGCCGCTGTCTGCCGCATCGAAGTCGCCGCCACAGTGTCCCCACCACTGTCCTCTGCCTGTCGGCCGTCCCCAGCAGCTGCTGTCCATCTCATACCAGCGGCGGCGGCCCCATCCCCACAGCCATAGGCGGTGATGTGACTACCGCCATCACTGGGGCTGCTGCTTGAGGTTTAGATGCCTGCTGCCGCAGCGGCGATGGGACATGCACACGTGCTGGTTTAGCTGCCGCCGTGACCCAGCGCAGTCGCGTGGCGGCAGTGGAACACTTGTCCATCATCGGCAGACGGACCCGCTACCCGCGCGTGTGTGGTGGAGGCGGCTACTGCCTGGTGGGCATAGCTTTTCTTTGGGGCCACGCGCGACCGCCCCCCTACGGGAAGTGTATGCCTGGATAGTGAGGCGGCCATCGCTGGATATCTGGCAGTAAATGTATGTATAGCCAGCGTGTCTGTCTCGATAGACAGCCAGCAGCGCTGGATATCCATCGCGATTCGACCCTGTCTTTGCGACTACGGAGCGATCTGATTGGTCCTCACGAGACGGCCATTATCCTCTTTTCGCTCCCAGAAATCGAAATATTCTGGAAATTGTATTTTTTCGGTCGACCATCCACCCTCTTCGCCCTCCCCCCCCCCCCCCCCCCCCCCCCCCCCCCCCCCCCCCCCCCCCCCCCCCCCCCCCCCCCCCCCCCCCCCCCCCCCCCCCCCCC
>Ga0115031_1000998_pt1 | contig 20820 bp, 18 predicted proteins | sample Maine_Asex4_meta_FD_87301 | JGI IMG/M metagenome (GOLD analysis project Ga0115031, IMG submission 87301) | Marine algal microbial communities from Maine, USA - Maine_Asex4_metaG | ecosystem: Host-associated > Algae > Red algae > Unclassified | place: Maine, USA | collected 2015-01-05
AGCCGCCGCCATGGCTGCCGCCGCCATCTCGGCTGCCGCGACCCCACCCGCACCGCCACCGGCACCAGCGTCACAACGGCCGCCACGGCCATGGCTACCGGCACTTCCCCCCGCACCGCCATTGTCACAAACGTCATGACGGCCGCCGCCGCCATGGCTGCCGCCGCCATCTCGGCTGCCGCGACCCCACCCGCACCGCCACCGGCACCAGCGTCACAACGGCCGCCACGGCCATGGCTACCGCCGCGCCGTCCGCCACCGGCATTGGCACCCACGCCCATGGCTACAGCCGCGCAGTCCGCCACCGGCAGTGGCACCATCGTCACGACGGTCGCCGCCGCCACGACTGCGGACACCCTCTCCGCCGCCGCCGTCGGCCGGGAATTTCAATGTCGCGCGGGCCGGTGCGGTTTTGATGGTCTCGTCGTGGTGGAGAGGCCTAGGGACAGAAGCAGCTGAGCCGAACCAAGCGAGAAGCATGATTAGAAAAAGGGGTCGTTTAAGCGAAGACCTGCCACAACGGCGTGCGGTGCCGCCACTTCGAGCGGCAGCGACGGCGGCGAAGAAAAGGAGACGACAAGCTCCCCATCGCTACCGCCTCTTCGCCGCCGTCGACGCGAACGGTCCAGCGACCACCGGCAGCTTCGGCAGGCTCCACCGCGAGAGCGCCGACGGCTCCGTCTGCTGGACGGCGCTGCCATGCCATAAATGCCAGTGCCGCCACTCCAAAGGGGCGGTGACAGGATGATGCCGCCATTCGTGACCGGGGTCTGGACGGATCGTCGCGTCACTGTCGATCAGGACCGGAGTGGAGTGCTGATGTCAGTTCTCGGTGGCCGTCTTCGACACGAAGGACGCAGTCGGGGCGGCCCCGACCTGCTGTGGATAAGCAATTGTGCTTGTAATTTTTTTCAGTTTTAAGACCGGAGGCATTCTCGTCCCATGCCAGTATAGATGACTGGACGGCTGCGGGGACCTTCGATGAGCAGTGCTTCAGGAACACAATGGGGAAGGCCCTTTCCGGTGCAATTGGGATGAGAGTATTGCGGCACCTCCTGGCCACCTCGCATCGTCTCGCGGGGGGGAAGTGCCTCTCTCCAGGACAACCGGCAGCGCTGCTGCCTCAGGTGCCGTGTCCTTGTCAGTGGCGCATGGCATTGCTCGTTTTCCAAGGCTCGTCTCTTTTCCTCCACCTCACGCCTTCTCCGCCCCCATTTGTTTCTTGTCGTTTTCTTGGCCACCCAACAGGTCATGGCAGACCATCCTCCACGTCTACTGCTTTCCGATATGGGGGTTGACTCGTCGACCGATGGAGGCCGGTCATCCATAGACGCTGCAGGAGAAGCACTGGACGCCGCGCGGGCGCGCGCCGGTGGCCGATTTGCGGTCGCGCGGGTTGTGCCGCGTATCGTGCGGAGGACGTTTCGGTGCGAGCGTCGCCGTCGTCGAGCGGCGGCAGCAGCCGTCCTGAGTGCCAACAGAGAGGCGGTACGGCGTGATCAACAGGACGCTCATCTTTGGACTCGCTTCCACGGAGCTGTACCCGCAGTCGAGGGCGCCCACGACCCCCAGAACGCCGCTGTGCTTGGTGAGTGCGGCAACGCCGCACCCCGCCGCCCGTCTCCTAAGAAACCAAGACTGTCGGAGCTCTCCTCGTCGCTCGAGGCTCCCGCAGCGGGGGCAGGTGCCGCTGGCGCACGTGCCACATCCAGAGGAGCCGCCGACGCTGTCTTAAGTGCTACCTTGCAGCCAACTTTGCTTCCTGCAGTGCGGCCACCTCCCCGCATGACTGCCTACGTGGCCGTCCGTCAGTCGTGGCGACGCGTCGAAGCCCCTCTCACGGGCTTCTTCGTCCCCCACCTGGGTACCTCGCCGTACTCGGTTGGTGTCACGGCGCGATTGATTGATGAGAACAAGGACGCGTCGGCTGTCAGCTCCGACGGCAGTGACGCGTCAGGCGACGAAGCGAGTCGAGGCAAGAGCGTCTTCTTCTCCCTCGCCGCGCGCACGCAGAGGTCCATGGACCGCGAGGCTCTGTCCGCTGTTGTGGCGGAGCTTGGTGCCGACGCCGCCGTGCTCCGCGTCGTGCGGCGTGTTCTCCGCGTGCGTCGTTCCGTCGTCCGTCGCATGCTGAAACAGCTCGACACCCGCCCGGCCGCTGCCAACGCCGTGCGAGCTTCACGCGCGAAGTCGGCGGCCCGACGGTTTGCTCTTGACCGACTGACTTGCGGCGCCAACCTCGCGGCCGTGCTGGCGGGCGGCACCATTGCAGAGGTACCGGAGTCCCGGTCTGCCCTTCCAGGCTCAACAGGGCCTCGCACTGTCGCCCACCGTCTCCCGCATACGACGGCGTCTCCCGGTGCCTGCCACCGTGCAGCCGGCCCGCGCCTGCGTGACGGCGTCGCTGCTGCGCGCCGTGTGAGAACAGCTCTACGTTTGCGTAGTGGGGATGCGCTACCCGCCGTCTCGGCGCTCTTTGGCACTCTTCTCGGTTGTCGCCCCGCGGTTCGCGCTGGTGCAGTTCGTCAGCCCGTTGTCGGCGTCGGTGCGTTTCCGTCGCCGGCAGACTCGTCGGTCCCTTCTCGGGATGCGCTTTTGCGCCATTTCTGCCGCCTTTGCTTCGTGTATTGCTGTCGCATTCACGGCGTTATGACGCGCGACGGGCTTGTCGGCGCTCTCCCGGTGACACCCGTCATGTCGCCGTCCGACCCGCGCCGCTTGGCTTCTGAGCAAGAAGGCGGCGCGTGTGGCCGTGATCTGCACGGCGCGTTAACTCCTGGCGGCGCCGGTGGTGGACATCCGCACACGTCTGGCGGTGTTGTTGCGGACGGCGCGCCGTCCAATGTCGCGGATGGCGAGCGGTCCGACAGAGGCGGCCGCGCGCGCCGCTCCGACGCGGTGGATGCCGATGGTGCCGCTGTGGGCGGTGATTCAAGCACAGGTCAGGCACGGCGCGCCCGCGCCATGCATGAAGCGATGGCTCTTGCGGCTGGACCCTGTTTTGACTGCCGCCCCGATCTCCGCAGCCGTGCGGCGGTTTTCGTGCGCGGGTGCCGCACGGAGGTTTGGTCCGTCGATGACATCGAGCTGCTGCGCGCTGCAGTTCGCATTGTTGGGCGGTACGACACATGTCGAATGGCGCGTTTTGTGCCCAAAACGACATGCTTCCGTCTCGCTGTGTATTTGGTCGGCTGGGGCTGGCCGGACGCTTGGCCTGAGGATCCCGCGACGCCGCAACCACCAGAACGAGATGCTCCTATCTCACAACCGCCTGCGCTCTCCCTCACAAACAGCAGCCAGGAGTCGGTCGTGAAGAAGGCGCCCCCCTTTGTGGCGTGCTGCCATGTCGGCGCGTGCACGCGGTCCAATTGCCGATGCGTGCAGGCCGACCTGGCGTGCGAGAAGCAGTGCGGGTGCGGCCGTACTCGGTGGACGTCGAGCGCACCTGTGGTGCTGGCTCTTGACAACCCAGCCGTTTTGTCGATCCCGGCCGAGGGCTGCAGGCCTACCGACGGCTCCCTCTTTTGCAGTAGGCGTATATCGTGCTCCTGCCTCCCACCGTCGCGCTGTGAGACGGACTCGTGCCCTTGCTTTGCCGCTGACCGCGAGTGCGATCCTGACGCATGCATGATGTGCGGTGCGCACCTGCACCCGGCCTCAGGCGTTGACGGGGTGACGACGGGCTTCCTCTCGGCTGAATCGGTCGTCGCGCGCACCACTGCGGCCGCGACTGGAGCGTACTGGCGCTTTGTGCGGCCGCCCCACCGAAGCGCTCCTGGCATCGTGTCTCAGCGTGTGGACAGCGTACCCACCGACACCCTCCAGCGGTTTCTCACTCGGCGGTGCCGCAACGTTCAAGTACAGGTTGGTGCCCGAGTTCGCCTCGTGCTTGGCGTCTCGCGCGCTCACGGGCTTGGCGTCTTTGTCGCTGAAGCAGCGGGAACCGATGAATTTGTGACGGAGTACGTGGGGGAGCTTATCCCACCGGCTGAAGGCCACCTACGCGGGCGCCTGTACGACGCTCTGGGGGTGAGCTACCTAGCATCGGCGTCGCAGTCGACCATTGTCGACGCCACTCGCGTTGGCAGCCGGGCCAAGTTCATCAACCACAGCTCCGACTCGCCTAACCTGCAGATGAAGCTGCTCAGCATCGGCGGGACCATTCGCGTTGCTCTCTTTGCTTTGAGGTACCTAGTCGTCGGGGAGGAGGTCTTTTTCGACTACGGCTACGCCCTTGACACATGGGAGGCCGCGGGCGTAGGCGAGAGCGTGTGACGGACGGTCATCCTTAGTGCTGTCGGCACGCTACAGCTCGACTTCACGTCGGGTGTGGTGGTGCGGGCGATGGGGGAGGTGCTGGCGGACGAACAGGGGGGGGAAAAAGGTAGGGGGGCCGCCGCTCCGGAGGAGACCGTGAAGCCGTCGCCAAGACCTTTACCGCGTCTATCTTGGCTCGCAGGCTGCGGTGCCGCCACATGGGCGTCGGCACGGGCGAAGCGTCCGCGTTGGCGCTGACCGCTCCGCCGTCGGCGCTGGCGCGGTGGTTAAGCGACTGCGTGCGGGTGCCCATGGTCAGGCGGACGGCGGCGACGCTCGAGCGCCGCGCGCGGCGCCGCGCGCCCGCATCGAGTGGCGTGGTGTCCGGTCCGCCTCACTGCGCGCCGATGGGGTGGGGGTGGTCGGTGGCGTCTGCCGGAGGACGCCGACCGTCACCACATCCGGCGGCGAGGAGAAGACAGGGGCCGACGGCCACGGCGTCGCGGACGCATGGTCTTGGCTTGTCGCTGCCTGGCTCGGAAAGTGGAGGAGGCCAGCCGATTGCGGACGGCCGCCCAACTCCTGTGAATGGGGCACACCAAAGTTCCGACGGGACGGCGTGTCCGTATGCCGGAGGGCGGTGGCGGGCCCTGCCAGTGGCACCGGCGACATTGCCTGCGACGACTCGCGGTCGTCCCAGCCCGTCCCCGATTGTGAGACAGAGTGCAAAACGTCGACCGACCGGTGGTGGGGGGACCAAACCCACGCAGAAAGCTGCATGCCCCACGCGGGAGCCGGCAGCCCCGTGCCACGCGGCGCGCCGACGCCCGCTGCTTGCGGTGCAATCGCGCCGGTATCTCGGCGTGTAGAGATGCCTACCCCCGCCGCCCCGTCGTGCATCACGCCGCGGAGGTGGGCATCGCCGAGCACCGACATGCCCCCGTGCCGTTCCGGCAGCTCTGTGTCCCGCGGTGCACCGATGCCAGCAAAGTCGGCCACGTGCGGCGCCGTTGCACCTGTATCTCGGCGCGTTGACAGGCCCTCCCCGCCGCCCCGTCACAGACATGCCCTCCTGCCGTTCCGGCAGTCGCACGCCCTGTCGTGCAGCGGCGCCCGCTGGTGGCGGCGCGGTCGCGCCCGTAGCCAGGCGCGTTCACAGGACCATCCCCGCCGCCCTGTCGTGCATGGCGTTACGGGGGCGGGTGCGCCGAGCGGCGTGCCCCTCTGAAGTGCCGGCAGCCCCGTGTCCCGCCGTGCGCCAACGCCCGCCGCTTGTGGCGCGGCCGCGCCCGTGTCCCGGCGCTTCGGGATGCCCACCCCCGCCGCCCCGTCGTGTATGGCGCCGTGGGGGCGGGCGTCGCCGAGCGGCGTGTCGTTCCGGTCTGCGCCACACCTCGCCCACGTGACAGGCTCCGCGTCTGGCGGCGCGGTCACGCCCGTAGCCAGGCGCGTTCACACGACCATCCCCGCCGCCCCGTCGTGCATGGCGTTACGGGGGCGGGTGCGCCGAGCGGCGTGCCCCTCGGCCGTGCCGGCAGCCCCGTGTCCCGCCGTGCGCCAACGCCCGCCGCTTGTGGCGCGGCCGCGCCCGTGTCCCGGCGCGTCGGGATGCCCACCCCCGCCGCCCCGTCGTGTATGGCGCCGCGGGGGCGGGCGTCGCCGAGCGGCGTCTCGTTCCGGTCTGCGCCACACCTCGCTCACGTGACGGGCTCCGCGTCTGGCGCCGCGGGGGGCGCCGGCGGTCGCGCCGCACCGACGGTCACCACGGGCAGTGGCAGCGGGGACGGGTAGGTCAGCGGCGGCGACGCCACCCCGCTGCTGGCCGCACCCGGCCACCGCGGCGCGCCGCCGAGCACGTCGAGGAGCCTCCTCCGGCGGGCGGCCGATGCATCGTCTCTGCCAACGCGGCGGCGCGGGAAGGGGACGGCGGCCCGCCGCTCCGCCCCACCTCGGCGCCCTCGAGGAAGCCCCAGCTTTCGCCCTTGCGCCGCTGTCCTTCCCAGCCGCCGCCACCGCCACGTCGGCGGACTACTTCTCTGGTGACACCGCCTCTGGCACCGGCGGCATCGAGCGGTAGCTGAGACCCGTCCCCGGCACGCTCGACGTAAGCGTGCGAGTGACGACCCGCGCCGCGCTCGACGCTGGCGCGACCAACGCCGGCGGCACTGCCCCAACGCCGGCGGCACCGCCGCCGCCTCCGCCGCCGCTGCCGCGACCGCCGCCCCCGCCGCCTTGTAGTGCACAGTCGCGATACGGCGCGCCGACGCTGCCGCCTCGGCTGCCGCCGCCAGACCCGCATCCCCTCCGCATTTGGCCGCCGCCACTACCGCCCGCACGTCCCCCCCCGCAACCGCAGCAGCACCGCGGAGCGGGCAAGGGACCGCCGCGCCCGCCCCGACGAGTCCCCTTCGCCCCCCTGCGCCGCGTCGACGGCGGCCGTGTCCGCGGCCAGCGCCTGCCACAGCTGCGCATACGCGCGGGCGGTGTGGTCCCAACCGTCGGGGGGGTGCCCCGCCGCGCCCGATCGTCGAGGCGCGCCGACCACCGCCGCACCGCGTCATTGTCCGAGCCGCCTTCGGCGGGGGGGGCGATGAGCGAGGGGGCGTCGGGGGGGACGGGCGGGGCCGTCGGGCTGCGGGGGGGGGCCGTCGAACGCAGCGGTGGAGGCACCCGCGAGTTGGACGAGGGCGGCTCCGCCGCGTTCTTGTCGTAGACTCCACCGTCGTCGGCGGGCGGCGCCCGTCTGCGTCGGCGGCCGCTTGGAGCCCTTGAACGCGCGCGAGCGCCGCGACGAGCGCCTTGTGGTCGAGGCAGTGGGTCAACCCCAACTGGAGGGCCCGCCACGCCCCTCCTGTGTCGCCCGCCACGACAAGGGCGTCTGCAAGCCGGTGCCACGCCGTCGCGTCCTCGGGCGCCGCGTCGGTCGCGCGCCGCGCGTCCCGCACCGCGCGGCGGGTGTAGGCGGAGGGGAGGCTCGGGCAGGCGGCGCAGCAGCTACACCTAGCCGGGCACCCAATGCCCCGGGGGGACGCGAGGAGCGTCGAACAACCGGCGCTGGACGCCGACGCGTCGTCGTCGTCGGGCACGGACGTCAACCCCGAGTTGATCGTGCTAACGCGCGGAAAGGCAAACACGTCGGCCGGGACGGCGGCGCCCGACGCGGCGGCGGTTCCGCCGACGGCACCGCCCCCGCCGTCACCGGCGCAAGAGTGGCGGCGGGCAACGGCAACGGCGGACGCCCTTGTCGCGGTGGCGGTGGCACAGCCGCTGTAGTGCCCTCTCGGCTGAAACCGGCAAGCACGTTGACACGAAATGGAAAGACCGCACGGGAAGCAGCGGCTGTGGATGCACGCGGTGCGACATTCCCATAGCTGTAGTTGCGCATTGGATATTCCGTTGCACTGCTGCAGTCACACATATGGACAAGCCCCGTTTTCTGGGTCTCAGCATGACAGCGACCCATTGAAAGTCCAGAACCAACACCCCGAATTCTGGGTGTTCGATCTCAATTTGGCCGCAACCCAAATGCGACCCACGCGCAAAGGACGCTCTGAGGAGTGCGGCCGCACCAAGTTTCAGTCGCCCATTCCGCCGGGCTCGCTCCCATTCTCACGGCCGACGGCGGCTGGCGACGACTTGTCTTTGCACCTGAAAATCTTTGCGCTGAGAGAGAGGGCCCTCGTTTGTCACGCCTCTCTTCTGCCAGAGTCGCCCCGCGGATATGCGAGGAGAGGGTGACAAGAACGAAAAAAAGAGGAACGTTTTGTCGCTGAAAGTGTACCCGAGAGTTGTGCGCGCAGTACTGGGCGAGTACTCGCCTTCGGCCGTCCGTCCCCTAGCATTTCCCTCCCACCGAGCGTTTCAAGCGCGCACGGCTCACCGTTGAACGCGAGCCTTCCCTCCAGTACAGGCCAAGCAGTGCAGTGTCTGCAGTGCTCGCCTCAGGAAATTGGCCACCGGCATGGTCGACAAGCATATTACGGCTCTGTTGGACTCAGTTGTGACTTTCCGCAAACACGTGCCCCCCACCACAGCATGCTCCAGGCAGGCGGGGCAGCAGTGACACCTGCAATGTACAGCTGCAGAAAATACTCGCGCGAGCGGCTGCGGACCGCGGGAGAGCTCCGAGAACTCGGAAGCGCTGTGGCCAGGTAAGTCGCTGGCGGTGGCGTCACACCTTATGAGCCGACGGAGGTCTTCGAGACAAGTCTGATTGAGTAATTGAAAGGCCTTTGTTTGTGATCTTGGTGGTGCCCGACACGTGGCCGCGAGGACGTCAGAATGGCCGAGGTGCGGGGAGTCAGCAGCGCCAGTCATACCTGCGCGTCGCTCCACGGAACGTGGAGAACGTTAGGCCCGTCGCTGCCGATATCTGCGAGGTACAGGTTGCTGGAATGCATGCACCTCCGCCTCATCTGGCATCACTGGGGTCGTTAAGCTGGTCCATTTTACATTTCTAAAACCTTGACACACGCTTTCTGCGCGAAGGGAAATAATGCTGACACAATGGGCACGGTCCAGTGGAAGCTGACATTTGGAGAGAGACACCAATGAGATTTGGGATATTGTTGTCGCGACACAGGTGATCGGGACCGACTGGTTGTCCACAGATCGTGACAGTGCCTTATGGATTCGAGGCACCAATGCGAGAGTGAGCAAGCGCAATTGCCACAGCTCAACGTGCTTGGGCGTGCGTGCTGTTCTTCGCGCCACGAGGTCGTTTTCCCCGTCCTTTTGACGTCAGCGACGCCCCAACTCATCGTCTTCGTCCTTTTGGGGGGCACCGGGCCCCACTCTTTTCCCGTGGTTCCCGCAACAATGGGTTCAACTGCGCCTCACTCGTCTACGCCGCTCCGTCCCCCCTCACCGTCTACTGCTCCTGCTGCGCCATACGCCGCTGCCGAGGTGTGTCCGCGGTGCGGTGGGGCCCCTCACTGCATGCAGCCCGATGCCTCCGGTTCGCATCATGTTCAGGTCTCTACCTGCGTCGGACGCGAGGCGGTTCCCCGGAGCCCTGTTGTCATTCATCGCGGCGACGGCGCATGGCAATTACCTGCCCGGTGCGGGTGCGTTACGGCCGCTTGTTCCCACCCAACCGGCCGTGACAGAGTCATCATTCCCCCTGGTGCCCGCGTGTGGTTTGAGTGCCCCTGCTGCGGTCTGCTGTTCGGCTCTGTCGCAGACTTCGGTCGGCACGACTGTGCATCTGAGCGCGGCGGCGGTGAGGGTGGGTCGTCCGAAAGCGCCGCGTAGGGTGTCGCCGCGTCTCGCACCTGAACGGCACCAGACGCAACTGCATGGAACGGCGGCAACTTTGGAAGGGCCAGAGGTCTCTTTAGTATGGATTCTCAAGTGGACGGTAGGGGTTCCGGTGCGTGAGTTCACACCGTGGGCTGTGCAGTTGTCGTCATTTAATGTGTCTCGTGATGCTGTGTAGTGTGGTATGGTGACATTATGCGGCGTGCGAGGTGTGTGCTGGTGCGTTCGTACAGGCGATGACTGTAGGGCGTCTTGTACCGCACATTGTTGGGTGGCAGAGCTCGTTCTGTATCAGTTACGTTGTGAACTGTGTTGATTTCTCTAGTCGTGCTGGTGGCCGATTACCCGAGCGATGTGGTGGGGGGGGTGTGCGAAAGGGATACAGTCCGTTCCTTTCGCGCTGGTGCCGGCAATGCCCGACGATGCCACTGTTCAGCGCTGCACCTGTACACATCTCGGCGTTGGACATTGAACTGCTCTTCGAGACCGCCGAGGTGGCCGCCGAACAGCTGCCGGTCGCCCCGCTCGCCGCGGTGTATGCGGGAGTCACCGCATGTCCCGACGGCACCCGGTGGGCGGCGGTCGCGACGGCCGCCACGCGCGGTCTGCTGCGCGCCGCCGCCGCTGCCGCCGTGGTGGCGCTGGGGATCCCCCGTCGCCACCACCCGCCGGTAGGTGGCGGTAGCGTCGGCCGCTGCCGCCGTGTCGGCCCTCCCCGCGTCTGTCCTCGTTCACCACCCACCTGTCTGCATCGGCGGTGGTCACGCGACCGCCGGCCCAGACCCGACCCCTGTGGGGGTGGCCGCCCCCGCAACTGCCTCCGGGCCGTCGTTTGTCTCCCGCGCGGCAGCGGTGGCGGCAGCGGCGGCGGCGCGGCTGACGCGGGCGGCGGCGGCGACGCCTGCTGACCCCCCTCGACGGCCGTGGCGGAGGTGGGGGGACGGCGACACCGAGCAGGCGGTGGACGCTGTCGCGTCTGCTTTTGGACTGCTGGCAGTCGGGGGAGATGCCAAAGCCGCAGCGGGTTGCCGGCGCTCCTTCCCAGCAGACCGCTTGGCGGCGGCGCTGCCGTGCAGGGACAGCTAAGGTGAGGCAGCGGGGACCATCTCCGACGTCTCCGCCCGCCACCCCCACTCCCGGCGCCACCTTAGCGCTGTCTCCGCCATCGGAGCGTCCTGAAGGCGGAGAGATGGCGGCGGTCGTCGTGAAGCTGGCGGGACGTCGGTGAGACGCGGGAGAAAGACGCCGCCGTGGCGGAAGCGGGGGGGTGTTGGGGGGGGGGATCGACGTGTAGGGCTGGACGCGACGGATTCGCCTGCGTCGTTGTTGCGGGGGACCCCGTGCCGTAGCAAGGGTGCCGCGCGGCGAGGGACGGGTCGGCCACCGCCGAGCCGGCGGCCGCGGCGACGCGAGGGCGATGCCGCCGGCGCCGCTGCCGCCCTTGACCCCGCGTGCTGGCACTGGCGCGGTGCTGCGCGCCGCCCCCGCCTTCCCGCCTGCCCCCGCCGCGGTCGCCGCTGCCGCCGCCTCCACTCGCTCGCGGGCGCTCCTCGGGCTCATCGAGCGGGCTGCTATCTCCTCACCCGCGGACAGGCAGCGGCTCCCACCCGTCGCGCCACCGTCGGCTGCGCCCTCTCCGTCGTCGGCCGGGTTGTGCTCCGCGTGGTGCTGTTTTATCTCTCATTTCTTGCTATGGTGTTTCAACATAGCTAGGCATCAGCACCGCGACACCATGACCTGCACCGGCGAGGCTGTGGGTCTCTCGGGTGGCGCTGCCTCAAGCGAGAGGCGTCGACACCGCCATACTGCGACAGCCTGAGAGAAAAAACGCAGGAGAACTGAGAAAGAATAGAGAAGAAAAGAACAGCAAACGAACAGATTTGCAATCAAGGACGCAGTCACCGAATCGAACCCACCTCTGAGATCCTGCTAAAACCGCCGCCTGCCCACAGAACAGGCGAATCATTTGCTTCGGAACTCGGGCTGACGTCCCGTGTTCGAACCCCGCGGCAGCCACGAGCCGCGGTCAACAGAGGAGGAGTCTCGCAGTTTTCCTGAGAACTGCAAAGCTGCTGCACTTCTTCAGCGACGTGTCGCGACGTTATGACACTCAGATGGCGGCACCTGAACCGCTTCCGCATTGGTTGCAACGACCCTGCACGAGGCATGACAGGGACATTCGGCCTTGTCCTGGCTTTCTGCCCACAGCGAAGTCGGAAGGGATCGGCCAAAGCGCCAGGCGATACCCACCGAGCGGTGGCAGACCGCGTCGTGGAACGGGCGCGACCTGCTTGTCCGAACTGAAAGCGCACGCGCGCGACCAAGTCAAAACAATTGTTCCATTCTCGACTGCGATGTACTGCGGTCGTGTACTTCTCTACGGGGCGAGGATGTGTGGTGGCCGTGTCTGCGTGTTTCGTCGAATGAGCACCGTCTCGATCGAGGAACGCGTTTGGAGGGCCTCCAACGCATCAAATTTTGCTAGAACCTAGATCCGTGCCCATGTCGAGATCATGAGGCCAGCAGGCCTCCGTCGACCGTCGCCGCATCTGATTGGCGCATGTGGAGATCCACCTTCCAGCACCGCGGAGACTGCGTTGTCATCGTCGTGCGCAGACGGTTTGCGATCAGCACCGTCGTCATCCTCGTCGCGGTCATCCTCACCGCGGCCATCCTCACCGCGGCCATCATCACCCTGGCCATTCTAAGCACCCCGTGGCCGCCTTCCTTGACACAAACCTGCACACCGCGCAGGCTGCTGGCCTCCTCTGCAGCTTTGCTACACCCCCACTCTTTGACGATGCGTCGCGACGCTCCGCTGGGCCCTGGGTTGCGCGTCGCAGCCAGCTCCGTGGGTCGCGCCAAACGGCTGCGCTCGGAAGAGTCGGAGGTCGGCAATGTCGTCCACGAGACAGCGGCCGGTGGTCGGCAACCACCCGCTTGTACCGAATCAGGTGCTTGTTGGCGACGTGCTCCTGGTTGGCCACGAGGCGGCTGTTGGCGAAGATTCGCCCACGGGGGACGAGGAGCTCGTTGGCAACAAGCTGCCCGTCGGCGGCAAGCCGCCGAGCGGCGACAATGCGCCGGGAGGCGACGAGGCGGTGGTTGGCGGCAAGTCGCCAATCGGCGACACACTGCCGGTCGGCGACGTGCCGCCGATCGGCGACATGGCGGTTGTCAGCGACACGGCGGTGGCGCACGACAAGCCGCCCGTCGGCGTCGAGCCGCCGAGCGGCGACAATGCGCCGGGCGGCGACAAGGCGGTGGGTAGCGGAAAGCTGCCGGTCGGCGACACATTGCCGGTCGGCGACGTGCCGCCGATCAGCGACACGGCGGTGGTCGGCGACACGGCGGTGGCGCACGACAAGCCGCCCGTCGGCGTCGAGCCGCCGAGCGGCGACAATACGCCGGGCGGCGACAAGGCGGTGGTTAGCGGAAAGCTGCCGGTCGGCGACACACTGCCGGTCGGCGACGTGCTGCCGATCAGCGACACGGCGGTGGTCGGCGACACGGCGGTGGCGCACGACAAGCCGCCCGTCGGCGAGCGGCGAAAATGCGCTGGGCGATGATGAGGCGGTGGTTGGCGGCAAGCCGCCGGTCGGCGACACTCTGCCGGTCGGCGACGAGCCGACGATCGGCGACAATGCGCCGGTCGGCGACCAGGGGCTTTCCTGCGACAAAGCGGTGGGCAGCGCCGAGGAGCTCGCTTGCGACGCGAGGCTGTTCGGCGAGCGAGGCGCTGGTCCTCGGGAAACCTCCCTTATACGAACCGAGTTGCCATGGAACCGCAGCGGAAGCATGTAGCCCAGCGGCACGAGTCGTCCGTAACCGCTGTTCCTTGGTCTGTCTTCTGTGGCCTCGATAACACGCATTCGTACAATGCAACAGGGCGCAAGCTCTCAGAAGAATTCAGCGCCTCCGGGGGGGGAATTGACAGCACGCACCCCGGCGGCATACGTCGAGTGGAAAGAGTTTGCCTTGGGCGGTTCTACTTGTGCTAAAGAACACGCATGCGTTCAGTCGAACAGTGCGCACAGTCTCAGAATTACGAGCGCCTCGGGAAGGGACAGTCAGAGCCCGTAACCCAGCGGTGTACGTGGAGTGGAACTGCTTTGCCTCGGGCGCTTCTCCATGTCCTAGAAACACGCATGCGTACAATGGAACAGTGAGCAGGTTCTGGGAAGATCACGGCACCCAAGACAAAGACAGTGACAGTCGAGCGGAAATAGATTGAACATCATCCAGCTTTCACGGCACGATAAAACACTTCAACATCCACCAAGGCAGGGCAAACAAAATGGCGTGCATCAAGCGGCATCGCACCGGATACAGCCTGCAGGCGACCCTGGTGAGACAGCTCCCAGCGGTCGCCGGTCGGCACTTGGCTAAAAGCCCTGTGACCGACTTGGCGGCACGCGGAGCACACTTCTCTGCAAGACGAGATGCCAAGGGCACCGCACACACAGCGTTCTGCCGCCGACATCTGCTCACCCGGAGGCCGAAACCACGGATGCTGGCCAGACAACCGGTGGCAGCAAACAAAATCAAGATGTGGGCATCGCCACGCGCGCCGCGCGGAAAGCGGCGGCTCTTGCTTGCAGCAATAGAAACATGGGTCGTGTGCCATGCCTTGATAACCAGGGAATTCTGCCGCACAGCAAGGGGTCGATACGATGCAGCACACGAACGTGGTCATTGTTAGATTTCGCGCACATCTGACTCACAAGTTCTGCAGATTGGTGGCAGATCGAGCATACAGCACACTGCAACTCGTCCCGCGTGACAGGGTTGAAACAAGACTGTCCCTGTAAATCAAAACCATAAAACGTACCTGCTGGATAACAGCTGTTCTCGGACAATACCCCTTCGGGCCGTTAAGAGCGGATGATTGCCACAGGTACACCAGTCACGAGGAAGAAGAGCGATGCAATGCGTGGTGCCGACGTCAACGATGGTGGGGATGGTCGGCACCCGAGGGTCGCCACTGGGACGAGATCTCCACGGCACTCACGTCGCGTCAATGTAGGCCACTTTCGATGAACCAGGGCCACTTCAGAGCAATGTTTTCTAAACCGCTGGGCACGTTCCTCGGTTCGATCGAGATGGACGGTTTCGCCTCATTCCGAACCGTTAAGACTGGTCTTGACCAGTGGCACCAGAAACGCGCCGATCAATGACACCAATGGAGCAGTCAGTCCGCACTGACGGGCGAACAGTAATTGTTCGCCACAGTGCCACTGGAGAAGACAACGCCCCGTTTGAAGCTCCAGCCAACGCCGGCACGACAGGAGCGTCGATTCCGGTCCTATTCATGTGGTGGCACAGCTGTCGCAGATCGCCGGGCTCGCTTGGCGTGGCCAACGCGTGCAGAATACCAGCAACGCGCGTCAACTGTGAACCAGTATAATAGTATTCCGCGCCTCTACATGCCAAAAATACACAAGCTCGTAGAGCTGGGTGAGCATAGCCGCTCGCATGGTCACGGGGGGCGGCTCGTTGCACGACCGCACCGGCCTTACGGGGCCTGGGGCATATGGGTTCAAGCCCTGGCGCACATTGGACACGGCAGAGCGACTACCGCCTGTCTCAATGCTGGCGGCTCGCGTGGCGTGCCAGCGTAGCACCGAACACAGACATTTTGCGCAACAACCAGCTTCTCTAGCCACGGAACTGAAGATCAATAGCACAGCAGTCAACGGAACCCGCGCCCTTCATGATGCGAGGGTAATGCGTGCCTCGCGAACGTGTGGAAAGCTGACAAATCCTTTGAAGCATTTTAACCTTCGAGGAAAGCGTGCTGCCATTGGCTGTAGAGCGCAAACAATCATAGAATCCTGGAAGCAGAAAGCTGTTTGCACCTCCATGACGAGTTGATTGGGCGCGTGGCTCCGAAGTTTGACAGTTCGCACAGGAAATACAGCACAACATCTTGCCGGTTCGGCCTTCGGCTGCCTCAGGGGCATGCCGGGCATGTAAGTTTGGATTTCGAACAGGAGAGGTCAGTGCTTTTGTCAGAATGGCTATGTTGTTTAAAAGTTGGAGGCGCCCTACTGATGTTCTGGGGCACATGCACGAGAGCATCTTGGCTTCTTTGAGTGTGTGTGGGTTACTTTCGCTTCCAACATGAACGTCTTCGCCGTCATTCCTTCTTGCTGTTGTCCGACACAGCAACAGGGCTGTTCCGTGTTCCCCCCCTTCAGCAACTGGCGTCACCTCCGTGCCCCCTCGGAAGCAGGCGCGGCGACCACCTCCACCGACGAGGCAAGCCCGACGCATCGGGCACCAAAGCCGTCACAAAGAGTGCCAGCACCCGGAGTTTGCAGCGGAGGAAGCGGCTGCGGCGGCGGTGGCCACGGCGGCGTGCAGCGGTCGCCCGCCCCCGGCGGCCGCAGCGGCGGCGGCGGCTGCGACGGCGGAGGTGGCGGCGGCAGCGGAGGTGGCGGCTGAAACAGAGGTGGCGGGTACGGCGGAGGTCGCGGCGGCGGTGGAGGTGGCGGCGTCGGCGGTGTGCCTGCTCTCGCCCGCCTGTCGCCGACGGGCGAGGCGGAACACGTCGCCGTCCTGGCGGCCCTTGATTCGGAAGACGCGGGCCGCTCGCGGCCGGCGGGCATCCGGCCGTCACCCGCCGGAGAGATGCAGCCGACACCCGCCATCGGCAGTGGCGGTGGCGTCGGCGGCGGCGGCGGTGACGGCGGCGGTGGCGGCGGCGGCGGCGGCGGCGGAGGTGGCGGCGACGGCGGTGTGCCTGCTCTCGCCCGCCTGTCGCCGGCGCGCGAGGCCGAACTCGTCGCCGACCTGGCGGCCCTGGATGCGGAAGTAGCGGGCTGCAGGCGGCCGGCGGGCATCCGGACGTCGCCCGCTGGCGAGATGCGGGCGTCACCAGCCTCTGGCGGTGGTGGTGGTGGCGGCGGTGGCGGCGGCGGCGGCGGCGGAGGTGGCGGCGACGGCGGTGTGCCTGCTCTCGCCCGCCTGTCGCCGGCACGCGAAGCGGAACTCGTCGCCGACCTGGCGGCCCTGGATGCGGAAGTAGCGGGCTTCAGGCGGCCGGCGGGCATCCGGCCATCACCCGCTGGCGAGATGCGGGCGTCACTAGCCATTGGCGGTGGTGGTGACGGCGGCGGTGACGGCGGCGGCGGCGGCGGTGACGGCGGTGCAGATGTGTCTACACTCGCCCGACTGTCGCCGACGCGCGAGGCGGAACTCGTCGCCGACCTCGCGGCCCTGGATGCGGAGATAGCGGGCCGCTGGCGGCCGGCGGGCGTCCCGCCGTCACCCACTGGGGAGATGCGGGCGTCACCCACCTTCGGCGGTGGCGGTGGCGGCGGCGGCGGCCGCGGTGACGGCGGCGGCGGCGGGGGCGGCGTCGGCGACGCCGGCGTACGCGCTATCGCCCGCCTGCTGCCGGCGCGCGAGACGGAACTCGTCGCCGACCTGGCGGCCCTGGAAGCCGAAGACAAGGCCCGCTGGCGGCCAGGTGGAAACTTACCCTTCCTGCACCCGTCTCTGCGGCGCACCAAGCCACCGCCGACGCGGCAGGCGCGCCGCGGACGCCGGGTGGACCCAGCGACCGGCACAGTCTTCTGCGGCGGCGCTGTGGTGCCACTGCTTTCGCCGCGGCGCGGGACGGCGCCGCCGCTATCGCCGCAACGGGGGACGGCGCCGCCGCGGGGGACGGCGCCGCCGCGGTCGCTGCTGCCACCCGCAATAGCGGATGGACCGCCGCCGTCGCGTTTGCCACCACCGCCGACGCCACAGTCGATTTCCGTTTGGTGGTCGACGCCGCAGGTGGAGGCGGCGCCTGCTGCCGCAGTGGCTCGAACGCGGCAATTCCTGGCCGTGGCCGTGGCAAGTTCAGATTGGGCGGCAGCTTCGATGCCGCCGTCGCGCACGCCGTAGCCATCGGAAAGCGATGGTCATGCAGTGGGTGCGGCGCCGTCGCCGGCGGCGGGCGTGGCGCTTGCGCCGCCGTCGCCACCGGCGCTGCCGCCGCCGCCCATGTTCCTGACTTGGCTGACGCGGCGGTCAACGACGGCCGCGTCGACCGAGATGCCGGCCGCGGCGGCCGAGACGCCGGCGCGACCGTCGAGGACTGGCGCGGTGGCGACGGAGCACCTCGCGACGACGACGTTGGTGGCCGCCACGACCGCCGCTGCACCCGCGACGGCGACGTCAGCTGACCTCGGCGCCGATGTGACCCGCGTGGTCGCGAAGGGGACGACCTGGCGCGTCTCCGTGAAGCTGTCAGCGGAGGCGGCGGAAGTGGCGGCGGGCAAGCCGCCCGCGCCGTGCGCCACCCCGCCGCCCGCGTATCCCGTGGCAACCTATGCCACGACGGCGGCGAGGGCGGTGGCGGTAGTGTTGGGCACCGCCGCCCCCATTCCCACCGCCGTGAGCGCGTCGGGGGCGGCCGACGAGGATGCGCGCACCACCACCATTGACGCCGCCACGGCAGCGCTGGGGTCGACGCCTGCCACTAACGCGCGGGCTCACCGGGGCATCCCCCCCTCCCCCAGCCCCACTGAAGTCGCGTGGACCAACTCTCTCCGCGCCATCGCGGCAGCCAACGGGTGCGCCGACAATATCTCGTCGGACGGGGAGCTTGTGCTGCGGCCGCGTCGGCTGCCGCCACCACCCCCGCCGCCGCTGCTTGCGCCGCTGCCGCTGCGGCTGACCGGCACGGCCATCCCCCTCGTCGCCGCGCCTTTCGCCGCCACGCCGCGGCGACGCGCGGCTGACGCCGAGAGCGGGCGGTCGACAGAGGCGGAGCGGCGGTGGAGCTCGGAGCGCCGCCGAGCTCCGCCGTCACCGCCATCGCCGCCGTCGCCGCCGACGATGAAGGCGGCGGTGGCGGGGGTGGCGACGAGCACGGCTCGTTCGTCGGAGTCAGTCGCATCGCCGCCACCGCCGCTTGTGGGCGCTGCGCCAAACGTCCCCGCCGCGCAGCGGCGGCAGCGGCGGCGGCAACGATGGCGGCGTCGGCGGTGGCGGCCGACGTGGCCGCCTGCGCATGCGGCGTCGACGGGATCATTGTCGGAATGCCGGTTAGGGCGCAGGGTGTGCGAAGGTGAAGATCTTTACGGTGGCGGCTCCGCAAGAAACATGCAAGGGACTCAAAACTATAGACGAAAGAAACATGCAAGTGACTCAAAACAATACACGAAATAAACATGCAAGTGACTCAAAAAAGTAGACGGACTACTGCGCCGGCTGACTGCCCGAAGGTCCGCCTGCCGCCGCTTCATCAGCCGCGGCCGCCTGTGCGTCCGATGCCGCCACACCAGCGGCGGCGGCGATAACGGCCACGGCAGGGTCCAAGGCATTCGCAGCACCCGTCAGCGTACCGCGAGCCAGATCGGGCGGAGAACGGTCAGTGAGCACACCAAACGGCTGCGCGGCGCCATCAACGTCCACCAGACCATGCACGTACATCACTTCAACGTGTGCGGCTGCCTGCGGCACCAAGCCTGCCCCTAGAATGGTGCGGCGGCGCGCTGCAAAAAAACTGGCCAGTAGAAATACGGCCCCCCCGTCCCCCCAAGCAGGCGACGCGTTCACAAACCCCGTCCACAATGCCATAAACAGCACGTCCGGCGCTGGAAGCTCGAGGGCTTCCATTCGTGCCGCATCCATGGCACTCAGCCACTCATCATCAATATCGTCCTCAGAGTCAGAGTATAACACGGCGTTCGTCGACTGCCGCAACACCAACGGGGCCAGGCATCCGGTATGGAAGAATTCGCGACCGCCAAGTGTCGACGCAAGCGGGCGCCGAGCGCCACGCCCGCGGCCAGCGCGCCCCGGAATCGGCGGCCGTCGGCGTGAGGCACCCGCTGCAAGAGGATGAGGAAGAAAGGAAATAGCCGACACCTGGCTAGGGAGCATCGCGGTGCCCGTTGACGATGAACCAGCAGCGCTGCAATCACGGGGCAGTTCGAGAGGGCGTTGGGCGACATCATCAGTTTCCCGGGGCTGGACCGGCGAGTGACCTGCACCAGGCGCGACCGGTGGCGGCACAGAACCGGGCGCGACGGAGCGATTGATGGCGGAAGCACGTGCGACCGACGCTGCAGCAGACGCCATGCCACGGGCGGACGACTCGTGGAAGCCTGCCAATGGCATTGGAACCGCCAACCACCGAATGGCGGCTATGTAGCGGTCCCACGCAATGCGAGAGCCACTCTCTCGTCCGCGTCGATTTACCTGCGCAGACGAAACGGCACGGAAGCACTCCACAGTCACGTTGGTGTGGAGGGTACCGAAGTGCTGCAGCAGGGCAGCGACTGTCCGCTCATTCCGGTGACTCAGCGGACACCGGGCGTCTTGCCGAGTGTGCTTGAAGACCGCCTTCGACCCTCCTCCTGGACGGTGCTCAATGTACTCAATGTCAAACGGAGTCATAACCGTTCGAACTTCTGCTTCGGCCGCACCTGTTGACGCAACGATATCGTCAGCCGCCGCTGCTTCGCTGGTTCCCGTCGGATGCTCCAGGACGGCGCCGCCGCCGCCAGGAGGAAGACAAAACAGCAGCCTCGCCGCTCGGTCCTCTGACGACGCCGTGGCGGCGCTCGGCCGACCTCGGTCTTCTCGAAGGGCAGCTGCGAGGAGCGTTTCGGCGTCGGCCGCCGCTTCGTGCGCTGCTGCTACCGCCCGTGCGACCAAAGCGACATTCCGCTGGCACTCGAGGAAGATAGCGTAAGTGGACAGAGTGTCAAGCGGTGACACGCTCCCCAGCCATGAAGTGCGCACCTTCCACACACCCAGAGCCTCCCGAATCACTGTCGTGCCTCCACCACCACCCACACAAACCCACTTCCCACTCGAATAGATCGTGTGCTCAACGTCCGCAACCGCGTCGGCCGCGCCGACACTGGTGCACGGCGCGAAGCGGAGCAGCAGCCGAGCCTCTCCCGTCAGGGTCGCCGGCGCGGCGGGACGCCCGAGGATTCCGACGGCGTCCACCGCTTCAGCAGCGGCCGACTGCCGCTCAGCGTGCTCCAGCAGTGCGGTCACCCCGGGGCGCAAATCAATGGACACTTCCTCCCCAGTGCGGGCCACCACCACCGATATCAGGGTCTGCATTGGACCCATGACAGAGGGCGTCTCGGACACTTGGGCGACATAGAGCAAAGAACGTGCACCCGCTTGCGTCGTCGAGGCGACCCGTGCCGACGAGGCCCGAGTCCCCAGTCGGCTGCCATGACGGCGATCAGACGTGGATGGAGTCCCATCACCTGGGCGTGAGAGTACGCTCACATGCAGAGCTAAGACAAGGGAGGGTACACCGGGGGGGGTGGTTGATGGAGA
>Ga0115031_1001001_pt1 | contig 20797 bp, 18 predicted proteins | sample Maine_Asex4_meta_FD_87301 | JGI IMG/M metagenome (GOLD analysis project Ga0115031, IMG submission 87301) | Marine algal microbial communities from Maine, USA - Maine_Asex4_metaG | ecosystem: Host-associated > Algae > Red algae > Unclassified | place: Maine, USA | collected 2015-01-05
GGTACCGTCGCCGAATTGCTCTTCGATGCCGCCGAAAACTGGCTGCGCGGCGAAGGCATGCACGCCGTTGACGGCCCCGTCAACTTCGGCGAGCGCGACAAGTTCTGGGGCCTGCTCGTCCGGGGCTGGTACCGCCCGCTCTACCAGGAAACCTACAACCCGCCCTACTACCGGCAAATGTTTGAGTCCCGAAATTACCGAGCCCACGAGCAGTGCCTGACCATGCGCGGTGTGGTCTCCGAGTTTCCCGGAGAACGCCTCGCCGGGCTGGCGGGCCGCGTGCGCGAACGGTACGGTTTGTACACCAGACAGATCACCAAGGACAACCTGCCCCGATGCGCGGATGATTTTGCCAGGGTCTACAACGCGGCCTTCAACCACTGGCCTTACTTTAAGCCACTTACGGGCGGGGATATCCTGCCCGCTTTCAAGGAAATGAAACCCATTCTGGATCCTCACCTGACCTGTATCGCCTACAACAAAGACCACGAACCCATCGGCATGGCCGGTTTGATCCCCGACATCAATTGCTTCATGAAGGATGTCAACGGACAACTGAACTGGAAAGGGTTGCCCCGCTTCCTGTACCGGCTGAAGTTTCAGAAAAAACCCCGCAACTGCAAAGGCATCGCCTTCGGCATCGTGGCGGAATACCAGCGTATGGGCGTGTACCCCCTCATGGTCGACGCCATGTTCCAGAGTGGTGACCGCCACACCAGCCGGACCTATAAATACGTTGATATGGCCACCATCCGCGGCCACAACGAAGTGATGGTAAAGACCTGCGGAAAGATGAACACGAAGGTGCACCGCGAGCATATCGCCTACCGCAAAGCACTGGTTGCGGGAGCCGAATGGGAGCCATTTGCGATGATGGATTTGAGTGAGGTGGGGATGGGGACCTACGGTTAAGTCTTATTTATTAGCGCGGAAAAATTTGTGCAGCAGCAGTTCTCAGTTTGGCTTCAATTAACCTCACCCCCGGCACTTCTCCGGAGGGTGAGGTTTACCCACAAGTACCGGAACAGGCAAGGAGACAGCCTACGCAATGTTAACCCCACCCCAACCCTCCCCGGTGAGGAGGGAGCAGCTTGTTAACAGCCACTAAACTGTCTAGAACCGTAAACGCTACCTCCTGAATCGTCTCCCCTCCCCACCGGGGAGGGGCCGGGGAAGAGGTTTAATCTAACGGGCTAATAACATCATGGAAATCAGACCTATGGGTAAACTTCACCTCCGGAGGAGAAGGGGGACTAAGCGCAGGGGATTGGTGACCTAAAAGCCTGAGCTTAGTACCTCAAAGCTAAAACAGGCTAAACTGAGAATTGGTGACGGGTAATATTAGTTCGGCAAACTACTACCCTACAACCGCGTGTAGTGCTTCTCGTTGAACAGGGAACTGCTGGGGTTGCGCCAGCCGGGTCCTTCCCCCTTCCAGAGTGCATCGGACTCCAGCGGTCCCCAGGTGCCGGCTGTATAGCTGTACAGCGGGACTTCGTCGTTCTTCCAGGCATCGAGGATCGGATCCACGAAACCCCAGGCGGCCTCGACACTGTCGCCGCGGGCGTACAGCGTCGGTTCGCCCTTCATGCAGTCGAGCAGCAGGCGGGTGTAGGCGGCGGGCACGTCGTTCTTGGTCAGGTCGCGGTAGAAGAAGTCCATATCGACATTCTTGACGCGGAAGCCTTCGCCGGGCACCTTCATGCCGAACTCGAGCGCCATGCCTTCATCGGGCTGGATACGGATGATCAGTTGGTTGTCGCAGCTCATCGCGTAGTCGTCGTATTCGGCGAAGATGGCTTGCGGTGGGTTCTTGAAGGTGATCACCACTTCAGTCAGCTTCAGCGGCAGGCACTTGCCGGTACGGACGAAGAAGGGGACACCGGCCCAGCGCCAGTTGTCGATGAAGAACTTCATTCCTACGTAGGTTTCGGTCTTGCTGTCGTCGGGTACGCCGGGGGCGTCGCGGTAGGAGACCACGTCGCCGGTCTTGGTCCGCCCTTCGGTGTACTGTGCGCGGATGACGTGGTTCTTAACTTCCTTTCGGGAGATTGCGCGCAGGGATTTGAAAAGTTTGAGTTTTTCGTCGCGGATACTGGGAGCATCGGCGCGGATGGGCGGCTCCATGGCTACGTGGGCGAGTACCTGCAGCAAGTGGTTCTGTACCATGTCACGCATGGCTCCGCTTTCATCGTAGTAGCCGCCCCGGCTGCCGACACCGACGGTTTCGGCGGCGGTGATCTGGACGGACTGAACGTAATTGCGGTTCCAGAGCGGCTCGAAGAAGCCATTGGCAAAGCGGGTCACCAGCAGGTTTTGCACCGTCTCCTTGCCCAGGTAGTGGTCGATGCGGTAGATGGTGTCTTCGCGGAAGTGCGACTGAATCTCCGCGTTCAGTTCGATGGCCGAGGCTTCGTCGTATCCGAATGGTTTCTCTACGATCAGGCGGGCCCAGCCGTTATCATTCTCGTTGAGGCCGGCCTTGGCGAGCGCGCCGGGGATGGTGCTGTACAGCTTGGGCGGGGTGGAAAGGTAGAAGATATAGTTCTGACCTACATTGAGGTCTTTGTCCAGTTTTTTCAGCCTTGCCGCCAGCGCCTTAATGTCTTTCTCTCCGTCGTAGGAAGCCAGGTCCTGGTAAAAAAGTTTTTCGGAAAATTCCTTCACCTGCTCGTCGGTAGCGTCTTTCCGGTCAAAATGCTCGTTGTCGAAAACTACTTTTTTCCGAAAAGCCTGGTCGGTAAAATCCGTACGGGAAGCGCCGAGGAGGGCAAAATTTTCCGGCAGGTAGCCACCGCGGTAGAGGTCGAATACGGCGGGGACGAGTTTGCGCTGGGCGAGGTCGCCCGAGGCACCGAAGATTACGAGGACGTGGGGGTCGAGACTAGTGGGCATGTATGTTTAGATTTTCGGAGTATTGGTCTGCTGCGGAGCGGGCAAAGATATCGGCTTTGGAATATTATCTATCAAAGGTGGTGACATTCTGTAAGGTTTACGCCCGGGGTGAAGTAATTTTAGGCCGGACTTAAAAATTCATCTATGATGACGATAGGGATTGCAACGGATCACGGGGGGATTGAGCTCAAGCAGCAGCTTCAGACCTACTTGGAAAAGAAGGGATTCAACGTAAAGGATTTCGGCGCGTATGAGTACGACGCGGCGGATGACTTCCCGGACTTCGTGGTACCGCTCGCCCGCGCCGTCGGGGCCGGAGAGATTGCGCGGGGCATCGCCTGCTGCGGTTCCGGCGTGGGCGCCAGCATTGCGGCCAACAAGATCAGGAACGTACGCGCCTGCCTCATCAACGAGTCCTACTCCGCCGCCCAGGGCGTGGAGCACGACGATATGAACATGATCTGCCTCGGTGGCCGGGTCATCGGCATCGCGCTGGCCGAGACCCTGGTGGATGCTTTTCTGGGGGCCGAGTACGCGGCGCTGCCCCGGCAGTTGCGGCGGATGGGTAAGGTGGCGGCGCTGGAGGAGTAGCGAAACGCTCCGGCGCGGCTTTGTTGCACACCTCCTCCTTGCATCCTGCGTCCGCGCAAAACCAGCCGTGTGCGGAAGACCGCCTGAAAGGTTTTCCATTGCTTAACTTCATCCCGCTATGAAACACGAAGGACTCAATGAGAAAAATGGTGGAAATCTGTCAAGCTGGCTCGATTCCATTCAACAGGACAGCTGGCAACTGGAGTTGGTCGTGAGCGGTTTCGTGATCTTCCTCCTCTTTACCGGTTGGGGCCCACTGCAGGCGTTTAGGCACGAACTGATCGTTCTGCAGCAGACTTCGGAGGTGTTTTCCAATGCCGAATTCTTTTACCAGATGCTGCGCATGGCGTACCTTTCCCTGATGATGTGCCTGCTGGTTCACCTCGTGCTGCGTGGCATTTGGATCGCGGGAATCGGGTTGCGCTCCGTATCGGGGGAGATTGACTACGGGCAGTTTCATTATCAGCCCCGCTTCTTACAACGGTTGCAACAGCGTACCGGCAGCTTCGACGATTACGTTCAGCGCCTTGAGCGGTGGTGCAGCATATTTTTTTCTCTGGCCTTCCTGATTGTATTCTGCTTCCTGAGCCTGACATCCTGGGGGGCGACCATGTTTATCGTTTCGTACGTCATAAGGCTCGCAATCGGCTATGAAGATGTTTTTGCGTACACCAACTCCGATGTGTGGATTTCGCTCATCATGACTATTCTGGGGCTAATTTACCTGTTTGATTTCGTCACCCTCGGATGGCTTAAACGGGTACGCTGGCTCTCCCGCCCTTATTATTACCTCTACTGCTTCATGGGGTGGATTTCCCTGGCCCGTCTTTACCGCCCGCTGTACTACAATCTGATCGATAATCGCCTTGGTAAGCGGCTGGCGATAGCGGTGCCTTTTCTGATCCTGGGTTTACTCACGGCGGCTTCCGTGGAAAAAGTCGATTACGCCTATATGCCGGGCACCCTGAACGACGGAAAAACCTGGCTGTACAGCGGCTTTTACGATGAAGACGAAAACGACCTTACCAAGCAGCTATGGCTCCCGTCCCTAACCTCCAAGTATGTACGCGACCGGTACGTAGAGCTTTTTGTTCCCTACGTGCCGGTCAACGATGATCAAACGCTTAAACTTATCGATTCGCTGTTGGCCCCAGGACTCAATACCGGCCTGATCCTCAATGGAGCGTTTAACGTCGGGGAAAGAAACAACCCTGACGCCAGTAACCCCGCGCTGCTTGCCGCTTTTGAGGGTTTGTATAAACTTTACATCAACGATTCCCTCACTACGGTCTCTCCCCTTTTTCGGTACCATCGGAAAAGAAAGCAAGGGGGTACCACCTACATGATACCCGCGCATGATCTGCCCGCCGGGGAGCACCGCCTTAGGCTTTCCCGCCGAGTGCTCCGAACCGATAGCGTATTATACAATGAGGGGTACAGTATTTACTTTTATAAATAAGCCATGCTTGAAAATCAGGAAAGCAAAGCGGGATTAAAGAAGTGGCTCGACACCATTCAGCAAGACAGCTGGCAGCTTGAACTCATCGTGAGCGGCATCGTGATTTTTTTAATGATCGGTGCTTACGAGCCCCTGTCCGGTATTTCGAATCAGGTAGAGATCATCCGTCTGGGCTCCAGCCCCATTTTATCGGTATCCTCTCTTTTCTTCAGTTTTTTAGAACTCTCTTATCTGTTGCTGGTCGGGATGTTTCTACTGCATCTGAGTATCAGGGGTGTCTGGATCGGAGCCATCGGTTTAAGGTCGGTTTCCGGCGGGTTTGACTACGATGAGCTGGAGTTTCAACCCCGGTTTTCCCAATTCCTGTATAAGCGCCTCGGCAACTTCGATGATTATATCGCCCGGCTGGAACGCAACGCCAGCGTCACCTTTTCTTTGGCTTTTTTATTCTTCTTCGCCATCCTCAGCGTCGGCTTTTTCTTCGTGGCCCTCATGCTCGGCACTTTCGTTTTCAGCGGCCCCGACGGTCAGGTGAACTCGGAGGATATGGCGCTCGGCAAGTGGTGGTTTTATACCATCACCGCCCTCGTGATCATCTGGATCCTCGTTATGGTTGTAGCCGGCCTTTTCTACCTGGTCGATTTCGTAACCTTCGGGTGGTTGAAACGCCGCCGCTGGTTGCGACGCATCTATTATCCGTTTTATCGCTTGCTAGGGTGGATCACCCTGGCCCGCCTTTATCGGCCGATTTACTACAACATCATCGATAACAAATTCGGTAAACGCCTGGTGGGAGTGTACGTACTGGTGGCTTTCCTGTTCACGCTCGTCTCGGGCTTCGAGCTGACGCCCTTCGCGCACTTCAGTTACGCCAACCACAAAGCCGGCGTTATTCATACCGGAAACTACGCCGACTCGGGAGACTTTAAAAACTCGGAGGAGGCCAACTTTAATTTCCCCAGTCTGGGCAGCCGCTTCGCCCGGGAAGATTACCTCGAAGTTTTCGTTCCCAGCGACTACAGACGCTACAAAGGTATTCTAAAAAAGCGATTCCCCGAGTTGCGCCTGCTGGCCCCCTCCTCGGTATCTTTCCTCGGTAGAATACGGCTACAGGATATCCCGGAGGAAAAGATCGACAGTACGCTGCGGGCGCTCGGGGCCGTGCACCGGGTTTACCTAAACGACAGCCTGCTGTCCGACGTGCGCTGGCAGTTTTATCAGCACCCCGTACGCGAGCAGCCGGGCCTGCTTTACGACCTGCCCGTATACGACCTGCCCCGGGGGGAGCACCGGGTTCGGATCGAAGGAGAGCAAATTCGACGCGACAGTATGTACTGGCAGGAATTGTCGACCATTTCCTTCATGCGCTGACTGTTTTTGGGCGCGGCCGCAGGTGCAAAACGAGTTTTTTTTGGAAGAGCAAAACTTGCCCTACAGCCTCCTTTGCATCCCGCGGCCGCGCCCCGAACCGTCGGAAAACAACACAAATACGCTCACCAGTGAACCTCCGGCCACTGCGTACCTTTGATAACTGAACCAAAAAATCTAAACCACACATGGACCACCAACTCTACGACTTCGGCATGATAGGCCTCGGCGTCATGGGAAGAAACTTCCTCCTCAATGTTGCCGACGATGGCTTCGCTGCCCTTGGCACTGATATTAACGAAGACTCCGTCAAAGCCCTCAACGAAGAAGGGGAAGGCATGAACGTAAAAGGCGTCAATACCCAGAAGGAGTTTGTCAGCCTGCTCAGCAAGCCCCGGAAAATCATGCTCCTGGTTCCCGCCGGTAAGATCGTGGACAAAGTGATCGAAGGGCTGCTGCCCCTGCTGGACGAAGACGACATCATCATCGACGGCGGTAACAGCCACTACGACGATACCAACCGCCGCTACGAATATCTGAAAACGAAAAACATCCGCTTCCTCGGCACCGGCGTTTCCGGCGGCGCGGAAGGTGCCCGCCGCGGCCCCTCCATCATGCCCGGCGGCGACAAGTCCGCCTGGGAGGTCGTCAAACCGATACTGGAGACGGTGGCCGCCAAAGTCAACGGCGACCCTTGCGTGACCTACATCGGCGAGTCGAGCTCCGGCCACTACGTCAAGATGGTTCACAACGGCATCGAGTACGGCCTGATGCAGCTCATCGCCGAAGCCTACGACATCCTCAGGCGCGCCGGCGGCATGAGCAACGACGATATGTCCGCCCTGTTCGACCGCTGGAACAAGGGCCGCCTCAACAGCTTCCTGATCGAGATCAGCGCCGATATCCTCAAGCAGCGCGACGATAAGATGGACGGCCACCTGCTCGACGTCATCCTGGACAAAGCCAAGCAAAAAGGCACCGGCAAATGGACCAGCCAGACGGCGATGGACCTCGGCGTCCCCGTCCCTACCATCGACTCCGCCGTAACGATGCGCGGTATTTCCGCTTTCAAGGAGTTCCGGCAGGACACCTCCAAGATGTACGAGCACGTCCACCCGGACGAGATCCGGCTGACGGGCACCGGTCTGGCCGAAGCCGTGGAGAAAGCCCTTTACGCCAGCTTCGTGATCTGCTACGCCCAGGGCATGCACCTGCTCGCCACGGCCAGCGAGGAACTCGACTACGACCTGGACCTGGAAGGCATCGCCCGCATCTGGCGCGGCGGCTGCATCATCCGGGCCGAGTTGCTGGAAAAGATCCGCGTCGCCTACGGCCGGCGCGATGGCCTCAAGAACATGATGGCCACCAGCGAGTTCCGCGACGAACTCTTCGCTTGCCGCGACGCCACGGTAGACGTCCTGCACATGGCCATGGAGCGGGGCGTCCCGACGCTCTGTATGTCGTCCGCCTTCAACTACTACGAGGCTTTCCGCTCCGAGCGGCTGCCGCTGAACATGGTGCAGGCGCAGCGCGATTACTTCGGCTCGCACACCTACGAGCGGCTGGATCAGAAGGGCACCTTCCACACCAAGTGGGAGAAGTAATCCCGGAACTTCTTGCCGAAAAAACAAAACCCCATCAAGCTTTGCTTGACGGGGTTTTGTTTTTTCGGCAAGAAGTTCCGGGATGGACCGGGCGGAAACCCCGGCTTCCCATCCGGCTCCGGTTGGGCGGCCCGCTGCCTGAGTCCGCAAAGCGGCGTTGGGCCGGCGCGCGTTGCAACGATTACCAGACCGTATTACAGGGTAGTCACCTCGTTGCTCTTCGTGTCTACTACGTCTTCGATCTTCTTGTAGAAAGCTTTGACCTGGGCTTCGACGTTTTCTTCCTTGCGCTTGCCGGCGTCTTCGGGGTAGCCGCCTTTGACTTCCTTCTTGATGGCCTCCATGGCGTCGCGTCGGACGTTGCGGATGACGATCTTGGCTTCTTCCCCGGCGGCCTTCACCTGTTTGGCGAGTTGCTGGCGGCGTTCGGTGGTCAGCGGCGGAATGTTGATGCGGATGAGTTCGCCGTCGTTCTGGGGCGTGACGCCGAGGTTGGCCTCGAAGATGGCGCGCTCGATGTCGCCGATGGCCGTTTTATCGAACGGCTGGAGGGTGAGCGTGCGGGAGTCGGCCGTAGAGATGTTAGCAACTTGCTGGATGGGAGTCGGCGCGCCGTAGTACTTCACCATCAGGCCACCGAGCATGGCGGGGCTGGCCTTTCCGGTACGCACCTTGAGGAGTTCGCGTTCGAGGTGTTCGATGGCCTCGTCCATCAGCATCTTGCTTTCGTCCAGTTGTTCGCTTAGTAATTCGTCCATTACGGGTATAGTAGTTGGTTATTAGTTTGAATAGCTACGGCTGGCGGGAGGTTCACTGGTTTCCGGAAAACCATCCCTTGCACCCGCGACCGCGCCCAAAGTAAGGGAATAAAGGGGGGAAGGGAAAAGGGAGTAAAGAACCGCAACCCTTTACCTCTTTACTTACCGGCGGGAGCCGGCGTACTGCAGGATCAGGTAGAAGAGCACCGCCACCGAAGAGAGCGCGCTGACCACGTACGTCATGGCGGCCCACCACAGGGCGTCTTTCGCGCCTTCATGCTGGATGCCGGTCGCCACGCCGCTGTTGTCGAGCCAGTTGAGGGCACGGCGGCTGGCGTCGAATTCCACCGGCAGGGTAATAACGGCGAAAAGTGTTGTGGCACCGAAAACGGCGATCGCGCCGAGCATGATCGTCGGGCCGAGTTGGGTGGAGGCCATCGCGATGGCGGCCATGAAAATCATACTTTGCATGCGGCTGGCGACCTGCACGACGGGCACCATTTTACTACGGAAGCCCAGCCAGGCGTAGGCCTCGGCGTGCTGAATGGCGTGACCGCACTCGTGACTCGCCACCGCCGCGGCGGAGACGTGACGACCCTGAAACACCTCCGGCGAGAGGCTCACCGTTTTAGTGGCGGGGTTGTAGTGGTCAGTCAGAAAACCTTTCCCCATCACGATCTTCACGTCGATGACGTTATAGAAGTCGAGCATCTTTTGGGCGACTTCCGCGCCGGCCAGACCACTGGTCATCGGCACTTTTGCGTACTGCTTGAATTTACTTTTCAACCGCCCGCTGACGAGGCTGCCGATGCCGGCAAAGATCATCGTGATGATGATGTAGGTCATGTATCCACCGGAGAACATATATTGGTGTTTTGGTCTGTTAGTCTATTGAATTCGTGGTCACTACCGCATGAACAGGATGCATGATGTGGTGATTACACTAGTTAAGGTTGTTGTTTACTACCGCGCTAAAGGTAACAAGCTGTAACCACGAATTGGAGAACAGCCACGTAACGTACTCTGTTCAATACGGCTAAGCGTGCTTCATCCTGCGCGTGAAATACTCCAACAGTCCAATAGTCCAATAGTCCAATAGTCCAATAGTCCAAAATACTACTTCACCCTCTCCAGCTTAGTCCTTCCTAAATAGTGATGCAGTGCCTCGGGCAACGTCACCCCGTCCTCGGTCTGGTTGTTTTCCAGCAGGGCGGCGATGATGCGCGGCAGGGCCAGGGCGCTGCCGTTCAGGGTGTGCGCCAGTTCGGTACCTTTTTCGCCGCGGTAGCGTAGCTTGAGGCGGTTGGTCTGGAAAGTTTCGAAGTTGCTGACGCTGCTGACTTCCAGCCAGCGTTGCTGCGCCGCGCTCCATACCTCGAAGTCGAACGTCATCGCGCTGGTGAAACCCAGGTCGCCGCCGCAGAGCCGCAAGATGCGGTAGGGCAGGCCCAGGTCGTCGAGCAGACCGCCGATGTGGGCGACCATCTCGTCGAGCAATTGATAGCTGTTACCGGGATGGCTGACCTGCACGATCTCTACCTTGTCGAACTGGTGAACGCGGTTGAGGCCGCGCACGTGGGCACCGTAGCTACCGGCCTCGCGGCGGAAGCAGGGCGTATAGCCGGTGAGCTTGACGGGGAAGTCTTTTTCGTCGAGGATGACGTCGCGGTACAGGTTCGTCAGCGGCACCTCGGCGGTGGGGATGAGGTAGAGATCATCCTGCGGGCAGTGGTACATCTGCCCCTCCTTGTCGGGCAGCTGGCCGGTGGCCCGGGCGGTGGCTTCGTTGACCAGCAGCGGCGGCTGAACCTCGGTGTAGCCCGCGGCGGTATTACGGTCGAGGAAGAAATTGACGAGCCCGCGCGCCAGGCGGGCACCCTGCCCGGTGAAGACGGGGAAGCCCGCGCCGGTGGTTTTTACGCCCAGTTCGAGGTCGAAGATGCCGTAATCGTCAGCCAGTTCCCAGTGGGGTTTGAAGCCTTTGGGTAGGGTGGGCAGCTTACCGTCGTAAGCGCGAAAAACCTCGTTATCGTCTTCGGTAATGCCGGCGGGAACGAGGTAGTGCGGGACGTTAGGCAGGCTCATCAGGGCGTTTTCCAGATCGGTTTTCACCTGTTTGATGCCCTCTTCCCCCCTGGCGATGTCTTCTTTCAGGGCGTTGACCTGCTCGCGCATGGCGTTGCCTTCTTCGCGTTTGCCGCTTTTCATCAGTTGGCCGATCTGGCCGCTGAGCACATTACGCCGGGCGAGCAGGGCATCGGTGTTGGTCTGGAACGCCTTCCGCTCGTCGTCGAGCGCGATGATGCGGTCAACGGTGGCTTCGGCATCGGGTACCTGGCGCTTGGCGAGGCCTTTTAAAACCAGGTCTTTTTCGTTGCGAAGGGTATCAAGGAGCAGCATAAAGTGGTTCGTTAGTCCGTTTACATTTGGGGCGGGGTCGCGGGTGCGAAAGAGAGGTTTTTCAAGCACCTCGTTCTTCGCCCCACGCGAACGTTGGAAGAGCGGAAGATAGTTGCTATTCCACCGGTCTTCGGGGCAAAGGTAATTCTATTGAAGTATTCGCCGGTTCCAGCGTTACGTCCATATTTTCGTTGGCGGCGTCGCGTTTTTTTTGGATCGGAACGCTCGGGGCGAAAGTGTTGAAAACAAATTTATTCCCAATTGTCCGTAAAAATCCATACTTTTGCATCGTTCGCAGCTCTGCGTACGGATCGCCCGGCATCTTTTCTGTTGCCCACCGATCAAAAAACCATCTTCAACAGTTGCCGCTTTAAGGGGACCTAACTAACGGGCCGCTTTTGCTTTGCTTTACGCGGGCAGGCCGGTTTTCCGCTGAAAGCACTATACAAGGCAACGCACTCTCCCCCCCTCTCTCCCTTACGGCGCGCCGCCGTTCTCCTGCGTATTTCCAATTCCTATTCCTAGTACCAAAGATTATAATGTTAAGCATCGCGCAATTAAAAGCCATGCTGGTTCCCGAACTAAAGGGGCTGGCTGAGCAAATGGGACTCAAATCCTACAACAAACTCAAAAAGATGGACCTCGTTTTGGCCATCCTCGATCATCAGGCCGTCCAGGGCACCAGTTCCGCCGCCGAGCCGCCCGCGGCTTCCGACACCGACCGCGTGCCCAATCGCCGCGCCGCCGCCATTGCCGCCGCGGCAGCGAAAAAGGCCGCCGATGGTGACGACAAAAAAGAAACGAAAACCCGTGCGCCGCGCGCCGGCCGCGCCAAGGCAAAAGCAACCGACGGGGAAGCCAAACCCGCTCGCGGCCGCGGTCGTGCCGCCAGGAAGGACGACGATGCCACCACCGAGAAGCCCACCCGCGGCCGTGGTCGTGCCGCCAAAAAGGACGACGACGCCACCACCGAGAAGCCCACCCGCGGCCGCGGCCGCGCCGCCGGTCCCGAAAAGGACGACATCCGCGAAGAACGCACCCCGGCCCGCGGTCGCGGTCGCGGACGCGCTCAAGACGACGCCCCGGCCGAAGAAGAAACCAGCCGCCCACGTGGCCGCGCCCGCAACATCGAGACGATCGAAGCCGAAGCCGCCGCGAAAGCGGCGGCAGCCGCCGAAGGTCGTGGACGGGGACGGGGCCGCAGCCAGGACGATGACAAGCCGGAAGACGAAACCCCAACCCGCGGCCGTGGGCGTGGGCGGGTCGCCAACCGCGAAGAACCAACCGAAGACGAAGGCCGGGGCCGGGGTCGCGGTCGCGCCTCCAGCCGGGGCAACGACGATGACAACGCCTCCGAATCCCGTGGACGGGGCCGGGGTCGCAGCCAGGATGACGACACCAAAGAAGATGATGCCGCACGCGGTCGTGGACGTGGGCGCAATCAGGACGAAGACGCCGGCGAAGACACCGCCGCACGCGGTCGTGGCCGGGGTCGCACCCAGAATGAATCCGGTAATGACGACGGTGGTAACAACGAAGTACCACAAGGTCGTGGCCGGGGTCGCTCCTCCGATCAACCGCTGGAACGCTACGAACGCCGCAGCCGCTACGGCGACCGCGACGAAGGTGCCCGCGGTCAGCGCGAAGAGCGCGGTAACCGGGGCAACCGCAACGACGCTCAGCCGCAAAACCAGAACGACCGCGGCGGCCGCGGCAACAATCGCCCGGCCCGCCAGCCGGAATACAAGCTCGACGGTTTGGTATCCGCCTCCGGCATCCTGGAGATGATGCCCGACGGTTACGGCTTCCTGCGCAGCCCCGACTATAACTACCTCACCAGCCCGGACGACGTTTACGTCAGCCCCCAGCAGGTGAAGCAGTTCGGCCTGCGCACCGGCGATACCGTAAAAGGCCCGGTCAAGCCACCAAAAGAAGGAGAGAAGTACTTTGCCCTGCTGGAAGTGGAACTGATCAACGGCGTGGAACCGCGACTGATGCGCGACCGCGTACCGTTCGACTACCTGACCGCCCAGTTCCCGACCGAAAAATTCATCCTCAGCGGCCGGCCCGACGGTAAAGATTACGGCATGCGCCTGATCGATCTCTTCACGCCGATCGGTAAAGGCCAGCGGGGGCTCATCGTCTCCCAGCCAAAATCCGGTAAGACCTTCCTGCTCAAAGACGTGGCCAACGCCATCGCCAAAAACCACCCGGACACCTACCTCATCGTGCTGCTCGTTGACGAGCGGCCGGAGGAAGTGACCGACATGAAGCGGAACGTGAAGGCGGAAGTCGTCAGTTCTACCTTCGATGAGCCGGCGGAGAACCACGTTCGCGTGGCCAACGTCGTACTGGAAAAAGCCAAGCGCATGGTCGAATCCGGCCACGACGTCTGCATCCTGCTCGACTCCATCACCCGCCTGGCACGGGCTTACAACACCGTTCAGCCCAGCTCCGGCAAGGTGCTCTCCGGTGGTGTCGAGGCCAACGCCCTGCAGAAGCCCAAGAAGTTCTTCGGCGCCGCCCGTAACATCGACGGCGGCGGCTCGCTGACCATCCTGGCCACCGCCCTGATCGACACCGGCTCCAAGATGGACCAGGTGATCTTCGAGGAATTCAAGGGTACCGGTAACATGGAACTCCAGCTCGATCGTTTCCTGGCGAACAAGCGGATGTACCCCTCCATCGACTTCACCAAATCCAGCACCCGTCGGGATGACCTCCTGCTCGGCCGTGATGTCCTCCAGCGGATGTTCGTACTGCGTAACCACCTGGCCGATATGAAGCCGGAGGAAGCGTTCCAGTTCCTGATGCGGCACATGAAGTCGACGAACAGCAACGACGAGTTCATCACCTCCATGAACAGTTGATAACGTTCGTACTTCTTGTTTTTTCTATTGGGCTGGATGGCGAAGCCATCCAGCCCAATAGAAAAAACAAGAAGTACGAACGTGCCCTACGGAGGGCGATGTATCCCCGTACCGGCTTAGCGTCGGTGCGGGGATTTTTTTGAATCCTTTTTGGTCTCTACGAGACCACAAGACTAAAAGACCACAAGACCAGATGACTACCGTACACTCCCTCACCTTCAACGCCGTAGCCGAAAACACTTACCTCGTTTACGACAACGACACGAAGGAAACCATCATCTTCGACCCCGGCTGCTACAGCAACGCCGAGGAGGCCGAACTCGCCGGCACCATCGAACGGCTGGGGCTTAAGCCGGTTAAATTGATCAATACCCACTGCCACTTCGACCACGTATTCGGCAATGCCTTCGTGAAGAAGAAATACGGGCTGGAACTCGGCTTCCACGAGCTGGAGGTGCCGGTGCTGGAGATGGGACCGGTCGTCGTGAAGATGTACGGCATGCCGCCGATGACGCCTTCGCCGCCGGCGGATTACTTTATCGCCGAGGGGGACAAGATTACGCTGGGTGATGCGACCTTCGAGGTCCTCTTTTGCCCGGGGCATTCGCCGGGCAGCATCTGTTTTTACAACGCGGCGGAAAATTACCTGATCGCGGGTGACGTGCTGTTTGACGGCTCCATCGGGCGAACGGACCTGCCGGGCGGCGATCACCAGACGCTCCTCGGCTCGATCATGACCAAATTGCTGCCGCTGCCGGACGAGACGGTGGTGTGGCCGGGTCACGGCGGGTCAACGACGATCGGTAAGGAACGGGGGACGAACCCGTTCCTGAGGGGTTGAGTGAGCGGGTGCCCGCTCCGAGCCGTCTGAAGAATTTTTTTGGCTTAAAATCCGGCTGCGCGCTTACAAGTCAAAAAAACTCGGCAGATGACCTACCATGATTTCTTATCTTGCACGCCGTGCCGCGAGAGCTAAAACTTACTTACTGGTTTCCCCTCCTTTGCCTGCTGCTATTAGCGGGCGGTTCCCTCGGTGCTCAATCGACCGAAGCCCTGAAGGCCAAACGGCAGCGGCTGCAAAAACAACTCAGGACCACCAACCGGCAACTCAAAGCCACCCGCGCCCGTCGGGGTGCCGCCGTGGGTCAGGCCAGCCTGCTTAGACAACAGATCGCCCAGCGCACCGAACTGCTGGAAACGCTGCGGGCCGAAGTGGCGCGCAACGACGCCCGTTTGCGGCGCGACTCCACGGTGGTGAGCTCGCTGACCGATGACCTGACGCGGATGGGCGCGGAATACGGCGCGGCTCTCCGCTCCGCCAACCGGGCGCGGCTCACGAACGGGTGGCTGACCTTCTTGCTGAGCGCGAAGGGTTTTAACGACGCCTTCCGGCGGGTCGTGTACCTGCGGCGGTACCGCGCGTACCGGCGGCGGCAGGGCGTAGTGATCCGGCAAACGCGGAGTTCGCTGACGGGTCGCATCTCCCGGCTGGAGACTCAAAAGGTGGAACAAGACTCCTTGCTCTACGCTACCGAAGAACAGGCGGGCACGCTCCGCGCCGAGCTCGACATTCAAACGAAAATCGTGAACAAGCTGTCGGGCAGTGAGAAGAAGCTGCTGGCCACCATCCAGCGGCAAAAGCAGCAGAGCGAACGGTTGCAGCGGGAGATTCGCAAGACGATCAACTCGGCCATCGCCAGGTCGGAACGCAAGCGAAAGAAGGCGCGGACGACCGGCGCGGCGGCTTCGGAGACGGCTTTCGTGGGTGGCGCGATCTCCCGGCGGCGGGGAAAACTGGGGTGGCCGGTGCGGGGCAAGATCGTTCGCCGCTTCGGCACCCAGCCGCACCCGGACGTGCCCTCGGTGAAGATCGAGAACAGTGGCGTGGACATCGACGCCGGGCCGAGCGCGGCGGTGGAAGCCGTCTTCGCCGGGGAAGTCATCAGCCGCCGCGAGATTCCCGGGCTGCGGACGGTGATCATGATTCGTCACGGCGGCTACTACACGGTCTACTCCAACCTCGCCTTCCCGCGCGTGAAAGCGGGCGACCGCGTACGGGCGGGGCAGCAGCTGGGATTGACGAGCCAGGAGGGAGAGGCCTTGCACTTCGAGCTGTGGAAAGGGAAGAAGCCGTTGGACCCGGGAAGGTGGTTGGTGCGGTAGAGTTTTGGGGGTTGGACTATTGGACTATTGGTCTGTTGGTCTATTGGTCTGTTGGGCTGTTGGTCTGTTGGGCTATTGACGCGAATCAAGAGCTAAACGGAAAACGGACGCTTGGAGGTCCGGCTACGCCAGGATGCTCCAAGGTTCTGCAACTGCTACGTGGTTAGGAACTTGGAGCGTTCGCCTCACCTGACGAAGTCGGTGAGGTGACCCTCCTAGCGTCCGGGCTAAAATTAAAATATCGGACACGCTACCTCCAAGCGTCCGTTCTGGCTGCCTTAGATTTAGCTCTTGATTCGCGTTATTGGTCTATTGCGAAAGAGCATCTATGAGCCATGGAAACCATCGACGGCGGCCTGATGGCCCGGGCCAAAGCGGGCGAAATCGACGTGATCATTCACGGCCGCAACTGCTTTTGCACGATGGGGGCAGGCATTGCGCGCGGCATTGAGCAGGAATTTTCGGCGGCTTTTGATGCGGATAGGGGGACGGGCAAGAACGCCCGCGAGAAGCGGGGTCGGCGGACGGCGGCGGGGAGGTTATATCAGAGATCATTGGTGAGGAACCGGCTGGGGAGAACCACACCTTCGTACGGCACCAACCGTAGATTGTAGGCGAAGAACACCGGCTCCCCTTTCGCCCTTCGGCCTTTTCCCTTTTCTTTGCACCCGCGTTCTCCGCCCAAAAAGCATAAATAACCAAGCATGAATAACCCCGACCTCCACGTATTTGTAGACGGGCCCGCCGTGGCCCGCGCCTTCGCCGACCACCTCGTTGAGCGGCTCGACCGGAAAAAAGAAGGCCCGTTGTTCTGGGCCCTGTCCGGCGGCAGCACGCCGAAACTGCTGTTCAAGATTCTGGCCGAGGAGTACCAGACAAAAATCGACTGGAGCCGCCTGCACTTTTTCTGGGGCGACGAACGCTGCGTGCCGCACGACGACGCGGAGAGCAATTTCGGCGAGGTGAAAGCCCTGCTTTTCGATCATGTGCCCGTCGTCTGGAGCCAGGTACACGCCGTAGACACCACCAAATCACCGGAAGATGCCGCCAGGGCGTATGGCGAGTTGATGCTCAAACTGCTGCCCCGCAACTCCGACGGGCTGCCCATCCTCGACCTCAACATGCTGGGCATGGGCGGCGACGGTCACACCGCCTCCATCTTCCCCGCCAATATGGACGAGTTGCTGACCGACCGGCGCATCTGCGCCGTCGCCACCCACCCTGAATCCGGGCAAAAGCGGGTAACGATGACCGGCCCGGTCCTAAACGCTTCCGACGAGGTCGTCTTCCTGATCACCGGCAACAGCAAAACACAGCGCGTCGCCCAGATCATCAACCGGGAGAAAGGCGCGGAAAGCTTCCCCGTGGCGCACATCAAGCCGACGAGCGGGAAACTGCGGTGGTTTCTGGACGGGGCGGCGGCGGCGGAAGTCGGGTACTAGAAAATACCCAGAACGGATACTCGGAGGTAGGGTGTGCAAAATTTTCATTTCGCCCGGTTTTGGTTGACACCTCCGAGGAGCTTTTCAGCAGCTTCGCTTCGCTACGCTGCTGAAAAGACGCCTCGGAGGAGCAACCAAAAACCTTTGGATTATGAGTTAGCGCAGTAATTTGTGCTCTCGGAGGTGTCAAACCGCGAGCGGACGATAGCGAAATACTGGACACCCTACCTCCGGGTGTCCGTACCGCCAAGTAAAAGGCTGACGCAATGACTGCACTACTAGACCAAATCGCCGCCAACGGCCCGCTCGACTGGCTCGCCATTCTGACCTCCATCGCCTACGTGGTGCTGGCGGCACGGGACAACAACTGGTGCTGGTTGTTCGCCGCCGTAAGTACGGCGGTGTGGGGTTATCAATCCTATTTCGAGTACGAGCTGGTGTCCGATGCATTGTTGCAAGTCTTCTACTTCATCATGGCTGGCGTAGGCATCTGGCGTTGGCGCGATAAGGATGCGACGGCCGGGGAAGACGCCGCGCCGATTACGCGCATGCGCCCGCGGGAACATGCGCTGGCCATCGGCGGCGGGCTGGCGGGCGGGCTGGCGTTGGGTTATTTTTTCAGCAACACGATGCAGGCGGCGGCGACGTATGAGGATGCGATAACGACGGTTTTCAGCGTGGTGACCACCTTCCTCCTCATCGGGCGGAAGCTGGAAAACTGGGGGTACTGGATCGTGATTGACGCGGCTTACGTCTGGATTTATCTCGACAACGGAGCGGCGCTGTTTGCACTGATGATGGTGATCAACATCGGCGTGGCGGCTTATGGTTTCTGGAACTGGCGAAGGGAAATGATGAATTAACGAACCTCAATGTTTACACAAAGGTTGGAGGATGTATGAAGAACATTCCCCAAAACCAACTCTCCTCCGCGGTACTAAAGCTATTTTTGATAATTGGCATTGTGGTTGTTTTATACTATGGTCAGAGTTTATTGCTGACCCTCACCGTCGCCGGCCTGCTGGCTATGCTATTAAACCCTATAGATAACAAGTTGCGGAGTTGGGGCTGGTCGCCTGGTCTGGCCATCAGCGGAGCAATGCTGGTTTTGCTCCTCTTTTTTGGAGGTCTCTTTGCCGCCGTAGGCCAGCAAGCCGTCAGTTTTGTAGATTCCTGGCCGGAAACAAAGAAAAATATTTCCGAGCAACTTACAAAGTTGAGACAAGAATATGACCTGGGTGGTATCATCCCGTCCATTACTGACAACGGAGAAAAGACTGGAGAAAATAAAAAGCAGAACCAAGGCAACGCGATTTCTGATCTTCCTGTTTCCCGCTCAGGTATCATGAGTTTTTTTAGCGGCACCCTTGGCATATTAGGCGACTATCTACTCATGTTGGTGTACATCGTGCTTTTTCTCAGTCAAAAAGACCGTTTACGCACTTTTGCGCTCAAAAGGATGCCTGACGATCAACGCGGTCTGACGCATCAAACCATTAACGAAAGTATGGAAATCGTTCAGAAATACCTGCGCGGTCGCTTCATCCTCGTCGTTATTCTATCTATTTTATACGGCATTGGATTTTTACTCGTAGGGTTGGACTATGCGCTGTTAATTGCGGTACTGGTAGCGGTGCTAAGCATCATTCCGTATTTGGGCAACCTCATCGGGGGGCTTTTTGCCGTAGCCCTTGCTTTTGCCGGTGGCGGTGGTTCCGGAGCTATTCTGGGCGTACTGGCATCCATGGCGGTCGCACAAATACTGGAAAGCTACGTGCTGCTCCCTCTTATTGTAGGAGACGAAGTGGACATTAATCCGCTCACCACGATCATTTGTGTTATGGGCATGAGCATCGTTTGGGGGCCCGTCGGGGCTATAGTGGCTATTCCCGTTTTCGCGATCATTCGTGTTATATGTAGCCATGTCGATGGCCTGAAAGATTATGCTTACCTTCTTGGGCAGGAGTAGTTGGCCGATAAGAAAGCGGTAGCCACCGTACGCGCGGCATTTACTAACGTTTCTATTCTATTTCCCGTACCGTACCTTGCGCCGAACGATAAAAAAAATTCCCCCGGTTATGGACGTACTTTACACCGCACTTCAGCACGCACACTCCGGCCTCCGCTGGGTAGTTCTCGGCCTGCTCCTCGCCGCCATCCTTAAGGCCTTCGGTAAAAGACGCGGCGGCACGGTTTACCCAGGCAAAGAAAAGCTGGCGTTGTTCGCCATGATCTCGGTACACATTCAACTGATTCTGGGCCTGGTGCTCTACCTGTGGCTGAGCCCGAAAGTGAGCTTCGAGCCCGGCGTGATGAAGAGCGCGGTCACCCGCTTCTACACCGTCGAGCACCTCGTGGGTATGATCCTCGGCATCGCATTGGTAACCATCGGCTACTCTCGCGCCAAGCGGCAGGCGGACCTGAATAAGGGTTGGAAGACGATCAGCCTGTTCTATACCCTCGGCCTGGTGGTCATCCTCGCGTCCATCCCCTGGCCGTTCCGTAACCTGGGCGCGGGCTGGTTCTAAAATGGTTTGGGGAGTAGATCGTATCGACTTCCCCTACCCTACCGGTGATTACGAATACGCCCGAAATTTGACGGACGTTATGGATAGCGGGTTGCGGGAGCCATTTCGATTTACGCAAAGTCTACATTTCGAAGCGCAAGCGCAAAGCCACCTGTTGCTTTGGGTACGGAAATGGCGGTATGGCGTGTTGAAAGACTATAGCGAAGCCGAATTACACCTCGCATTGCCGCCTAAATTTTCGCTCGACGCCACGATAAACCTCACCCGCTACACGCTGGCCTGACTTCCCACTTTTTCACTTCCCACTTTTTCACCTCCCACTACCCACTATTTATTGATGCGGCCGGTTTACGATCTCCTCGTGCTCCCGCTTCCCCGCCACGTCGGCCATTCCCGTCATTTCCAGGAAGACGGTCAGGGCAACGATGCCCAGCACGATGTAGACCAGGGTCATGAATTTTGAGGTCTTCTTCTTTTTCGCCTGTACTTCGCTCATATTCGAATTTATTGTCTTTGACTGAACCGCGTTTCCCCCCGGATGTTTGGGCCGGCATGCTTTAGGGCGAGGCACGCGGGTGCCATGGCGATGGGGGAGAAGCGTGGTTAGGAACGTCAAAGCGAATGATCCGCATCGGCGAGCATTAGCTCAACGCCTAAAGTGTAACCATAAAAGTTATTTTTACCAATTATTAGCAAAAAGTACGCATATAGTTGCGTAA
>Ga0115031_1001007_pt1 | contig 20738 bp, 12 predicted proteins | sample Maine_Asex4_meta_FD_87301 | JGI IMG/M metagenome (GOLD analysis project Ga0115031, IMG submission 87301) | Marine algal microbial communities from Maine, USA - Maine_Asex4_metaG | ecosystem: Host-associated > Algae > Red algae > Unclassified | place: Maine, USA | collected 2015-01-05
AACCCCTCTTTTGCTGATAAAGCCCCGGCTAACGTTGTTGCCCAAGTGCAAAAACAGGCCGATGAGCAGCAATCCGCTTTAGAGCAACTTCAACAACAGCTCGCTAAGATCGCTGAGTTATAAAAGCGCTCTTAGACTAAAAAAAGCTTGATGGAGTTAATCCCATCAGGCTTTTGACAAAAAGCTATCTAAGCACGCGATTTCTTAACGCGTTGTCACCCCTCCACGCGAACGCAAGTAGTTGATCAGCCGCTCTTGCTTTTGATCGGTCGCCATATCGAGCGGCGTCTTACCATCTGCCGCTTTTGCATTGACATCAGCCCCTTTAGCAACCAACAACTTGGCCATATTCAAGTAACCGCCCAGCGCCGCTAAATGTAGCAGCGACCAACGGTTACTTTGTGTGAGGTTTGGATTAACACCTACCGATAGGCAATTTTTTACATAAGGCAAATTACCTGCAACAACTTGCCGATGAATCTTACCACTTGTGACACAATCTTCAGTGATACGGCGGATACGCGCTATTTTTTGCGCCTTAATTGCCTGAAAACGCGCCCTTTCCTTTTGCATTTCCTCAAAAGACTTCTGCGCTGGCGCCCTGACTACCGGATCTGCCTCATTTTGCGCTGCCGCCTCTTCAGCCGCTTTGTTTTTTGCCTCCTCAAGTGCCTGTTTGTCCGCTTCAATTTTTGCTTGGCGTGCCTGCTTTCTTGCTTCAGCTGCCGCAGCACGCTCATCAGCTAATCGGCTAGCTTCTAACATCTGCGCATTAAGGTCTTGCGCTTCAATCTCTTCATCACTTAACGGTTTGTTTTCTAGTGTGTCAGCGTCTACTGCCGGCGTCTCAGCATTTGCCGTCTCAGCATCTGGCAATTGCTCTGTGGTATTTACCGTCAGATCTGAAGGTGATAAGTTTTCATTTTCAGAACCGTCAGGTGCTGCAGTCGTACCGTTTTCTTCAGCCCCAGCAGGGCTGGTTTGCCGCATAAAGTCAAACTGCGCTTCTTGTAGCGCAAGGCTAATCGCATTATTAATGGCAGCCTCTGTAGTGACTTCATCTTTAGCTATCTCTGAGCGCTGTTGAACAAATTCCGCTTGGCCTTCAGTTAGCGCTTGGGTCACAGCACTTTGAAGATCAGCATCAGTAACTGACGCTGTGGGTAAGTCAGTAGCAGAATCGACATTAGCAGCATCTGTTTGCGATACAGTATCATCACTCGCGCTTAAGCGATCAGTTTGAACCGTTGCGACAGTACTGTTTTTAAGAACGGGTATATTAGCAATGGGCGCATCCAACACAGGCGATGTCAAAGCATCGTTACTTACTATATTGCGTTGAGCCGCCTTTGGCTGACCTTCGTCACTGGATTGAGGAGTATCACTAGTATCTATTGATTCGACCTTACCCAATGGTACAACGTCACTTGGCGTTGCCACGGGAGCCGACTCGGTAGTGGTTAGTGTAGTGGCGGGCACAACGACCTGAGGGTCAGCGCGACTGCTAGATAAATTAGCCCAAGAGGTTTTGAGTTTGTCTTTGAGTTGGTCAACACCGTCGAAATAGCTAATAGCATAAGCCCCTGCGCCTATACTCAATAGCAATAAACCGAGCCAAATAAATCCTTTTTTGCGCCCAGCCTGTCGGTTTGAGCGAATGGAGGTAATAATTGGCTCAGCTGGCACAGTCTCATCTAGATCGAGAACCTTTTTAATGACGGTAACGGGTTTATCAGACCCTGCGCCAAATACAGGGTTTATCTGAGCTGACCCCAATTGGTTAACAAATTCTCGACAGTTTTCGAATCGTTTTACAGGGTTACGTTCAAGCGCCTTACCTAATATTCTAGAGGCACCCACCAGCTCTGGTCGGTGAGTAAGCAATGGTTCTGGAAACTTTGTAGCGACCTGCCGTCGATACGCCTCGCTGCTACCTGGGTTGTGAAAATGTGAGCGACCCGCCAATGCTTCGTAAACAATGGTCGCTAACAAATACTGATCATAACTCTCGTTATAATTACTCTTAATGTACTCTGGTGCTAAATGATCAGCGATGTCTAGCGATGAGATGGCTTGCTTAAATGCGCCGAGACGTTGAATAGCAAACTCTGTAATAAAGTCACCAAGTAAGACTTGACGCTTTTGACCCAAAAAAATCGTCGATGGGCGGACATTGCTATGCACGTAGTCCAACTCATGCAGCTCATCAAGCGTAACCGCCAGCGGCCTTGCCCAATCGAGCACCTCATCGACTGATGTTTTTTTCGAATCTGCCTGGTTTGCGTTAAATGATGATTCAAGCGTATCGTGCGTGACGTACTGCAATACAGCAAAAGGCTGCGAATCATGTTCGCCATGATCTAGGATTTTTATCAGTCCGTTTAGCCGCGCTTTCATCAAACGCTGGCACGCATCGTCAAAGGTTGCAGCAAAGCCCGGCAACGTTTGCAATTCCATCCTTGGAAAGGAAATCACCACGAGTCTGTTGCTTTGGTCGGTATCTTCAGCAAGATAACAATAGTTGCTGGTAGTATCAGGGATCTTTTTTTGTATTTGGTAGCGTTTAGCTACAACGGTGCCTGAAGCGATGGCTTGCTGCATTCTCTATCCTTGGTATGCATCTTGATCATACTTGAGATTAACATAGTTTAATTAAACATAATCAAACCGTAACGGAAAAAAATATTTTAACTTGGTAATATAAAATCCTGTTGATAAATGAACTTATTTTTATTTTAAACTACTCGGCTGGATTTTATTATTTAAACTTTGGAAAATAATAACAGATAGAAAAATTTAAAGTACGTCCAACCACTTAACCTAGCTATAAGTTTTGCTAATTAGCTTTTTATAAATAGTGATTAGAATATCGATAATAACTTGTCTATATTTCTTATGAACCAAATCATATTGTTATTGTCAGAAGGCACAATAACAAAAATAATGCGAGAGTTACTATAATGGGGAAACTAGGACTTTTCCGTGCCCGCCATCTTGTCTCAAGGACAGGAATCGGTGCCGAATGGGAGACTATCCAGCGATATAAAAATCTCACCCTGCTGGATGCAATCAGACACACACTAAGCTACGCCGACTACAATTTACCTCAACCACCTAGAACCTCAAGCTGGGCTAAAACGATTAGTAATCGTAATTCGATGTCGCGTCAACGTAATATGCAGCGCATGGCTAAGAGTGAAGGTAAGGGCATACAAAATTGGTGGGTGAACCACATGCTCACCACCAAAACACCGTTTCTTGAGAGAATGACGTTGTTTTGGCACAACCACTTTCCATCCACTATCGATCAGACAAAGCAACCTAGCGCACTGTACGAGCAGAATGTGACGCAGCGTCGTCACGCACTAGGCAATTATGGTAACTTATTATTTGCTATGGCAAAGGATCCGGCCATGCTCATTTACCTTGACGGTTACAAAAACGTCAAGGGTGACCCTAATGAGAATTTCGCCCGCGAACTGCTAGAGCTTTTCACCATGGGCGGAACTGTCTACTACCGTGAAAATGATATAAAAGAAGCCGCCAGAGCGTTCACCGGTTGGGGTATCGATGATAGAACCGGGAAGTTTAGATTTTATCCTGATCGCCATGACACGGGTGTTAAGACGTTTATGGGTAAGCGTGGTAATTTTACCGGCGACGATATTCTGATGATTCTAATGAAGCACCCAAGAACGGCTGAAACGATTGCAGAGAAAATGTGGAGCGAGTTTATTAACTCATCCAAACCAAATGCCGCTTATACCAGACGCTGGGCCAAACAGTTCCGTGATTCAAACTACGATATCAAAGCGTTATTGATTGCTGTACTAAGCAGCGATGCATTCTGGGACCCAAGAAATATGGGCGCGTTAGTTAAATCACCGGTTGAACTAACCGTTGGAACAATGCGTGCGCTGCCTTATCGACTACGTAAGAATAATCTTGCCCATAACTTAACGATCATGGGGCAGTCGCTATTTGCTCATAACAGCGTCAAAGGCTGGTCTGGTGGTAACGACTGGATTAGTACCCAGTCGTTAATGAGACGGACAGGGCTTTTAACGAACCTGACACGGGGGAATTTGAGAAAATCCAATGACCCAAAAATGATGCGACACATGCCCAACTGTACCGATGAAGAACTAATAACTTGGCTGCTGCCTGTGCCACCTCTAAATCCACTACCAACCCAGCCAGGTCGTCAGAGACTGGTTAGAGCGTTGGTTTTAGACCCAGCTTACCAAGTCAGCTAACAATAAAAGGTTATTCTTATGGATCGTCGCGATTTTCTAAAATATTCAGGGCTACTCGCCGCCGCGGGCATGACACCGGAGTTATTGTTTGCTGCAAACGGCGCTACCCCGGAAAAAATTGTTGTCTTTGTTGAGCTTAAAGGCGGCAACGACGGCTTTAACACATTGGTTCCTTACAAAGATAAAAACTATCAGCGCATGCGTGAGAACATTCATGTAAGAGAACGCGTGGCATTGCCTTTAGATCAGCAAAACATGGCGATGCACCCGCACCTTAAACAGCTGCACAAGGTATGGAACACGCGTGAGATGGCTTGGATTCAGGGCGTCGGCTACCCTAATGGCGTGTTATCACACTTTCGTTCGATGGATATCATCGAAACAGGCTCACATGCCAATCAAGTGCTAGACCAAGGCTGGTTGTCGCAAATTATGCCCAATTATAAAAGAGGCCTACACGGCATTTGCGTCAGCAATGATGGTGGAAGCCTCGGCCCGCTGGCCAGTTCAAATTTGAACAGCGTGAGCATGCAAAGCCCCAAGACATTTGTCAATCAATCCAGAATTATTAAAGATATTACCCCCGTAAGTTCCACCCCTGCCTTAGCCCACCTGACGAATACGCAGCATCAGCTGTTTGAAGTTGGAAATCAGCTACGCGAGAAGATGTCACGTAGCTTACGGCAGAAAAAAACAAAAAGAAGCAAGGGCGTTTTAGGTCACAGTCTCGAGTCAGTGGCCCAAATGATTATCGCTGGCGTAGATTCCCCTGTCTACAAAGTGACGCAAACCGGTTTTGATACGCACTCAGGTCAGGTTGGACGCCACAACAATGTGCTCTATCAACTCGATCATGGTTTATCTCAATTTATCCACTCCATGAAACAAAATGGCCTTTGGAACAAGGTTGTTATTGTCAGCTATTCGGAGTTTGGACGCCGCATTACTGAAAACAAAGGCGGCGGTACCGATCATGGAACGGCGTCTGCACAATTTGTTATGGGTGGTGGCGTGCGTGGTGGCATTTATGGTCGCGCCCCTGATTTAACGCGCTTAGATAGCAATGGAAATGTTGCACACACCACGGATTACCGGCAGATTTACGCCACATTAGCACAGCGTGTTTGGCGTCAGCCTAACCATCCATGGCGAGGCCATCAGACCATTCCATTTATTTAAATGAAGTTCATAAATGCCGTCAGAAGACGGCATTTTTTTAGGATAAAGGCTTGCAAAGATAGGTTATACTTCGCCCTTTGCACGTAGTTATCGCTATGAATTCAGACCTCCAGCGGCTTCAACCCTACCCTTTTGAGAAGATTGCGATTCTTAAAAAACAGGTACAGCCAAACCCTGAACTTACCCCTTTGTCGCTGTCCATTGGCGAACCAAAGCACCCCACTCCAGCCATTATCCTTGACGCGCTTAGAAGCAATATCGCTCAAATCGCTGTATATCCCGGTACCAAAGGAATCATTGAGCTGCGAGAAGCGATTGCTAGTTGGCTGATGTCACGCTTTAACTTATCTCATGTTGATCCAGATAGCCAAGTGCTTCCGGTTACAGGTACTCGAGAGGCGCTGTTTGCCATTACTCAATGCTTGATCGATCGCAAACCTGGCGCCAAAGTGCTTATGCCAAACCCCTTCTACCAGATCTATGAAGGAGCCGCTTTTTTGGCAGGTGCAACACCCATCTATCTGCCATGCACTCAAGACAATGGGTTTATCCCAGACCTTGATGCGATCGATGAGCAGACTTGGCAAGACTGTCAGCTATTTTTTATGTGCACACCGGGTAATCCGACCGGAGCACTCACGCCAGCTAGCGAAATTAAAAAACTTATCCAACTGGCTGAAAAATATGATTTTATTATTGTTTCTGACGAGTGCTACTCAGAAATTTATCTAGATGAAGCTAATCCGCCAACTGGATTGCTCGAAGTGACCGCAACACTAGGCAACACCGATTACAAGCGCTGCGTTGTAATGCATAGCTTATCTAAACGCTCCAATGCACCGGGCCTGCGCTCAGGCTTTGTGGCAGGCGATGCTGAAATTTTAAAAGCCTTTTTATTGTTTCGAACCTATCATGGCTGTGCTATGGCGCCACACGCACAATCCACTAGTGTGGTTGCGTGGCAAGATGAAACTCATGTCATAGAAAACCGCAGGCTATACCGTGAAAAATTTGCAGCGGTGATGCAAATATTATCTCCTGTGATGGATATACCTGAACCGCAGGCTAGCTTCTATCTTTGGCCTAAGACATCGATTGACGATGTAACTTTTACCCGAGAGATTTTTAAGCAGCAGCACCTAAACGTGGTGCCTGGCAGTTACCTCTCACGTGAAGTTGACGGTATTAACCCCGGTGCCAATCGGATTCGTTTAGCCCTTGTTGCTGAGCCTCAGCAGTGTATTGAAGCGGCCCACCGTATTAAACATTTTTTAGAAACCCTTTAACCCAGAGAGACACCATGACAATCAAGCGTATCGGACATCGTTATATCGACAGCAATAGCGGAAAAGTTTTAGATGTGTGGTTCCCACGTTCAAACAAAGAAATTACTCGCAACTGCTTGGCGCAAAAAGTCGGCCTAATCAAAAGTGATTTTGTTGAGGTAGAAATCGCCTCAGTAGATGATGCCCCTACCTCAGTTGAAGAGGCTTACCTTCGTCTACATTTATTATCCGAATGCGCGGTAAAGCCCAATGAGATCAATCTTGAAGGTGTGTTTGGTTTGTTAACGAATGTTGCCTGGACCTCTGCCGGCCCTGTGCTACCGTCTGAAATTGAGAATTTGCGTGGATTGATTGCAGGCGAAGATCATAACCTAACTATTAGCTCGGTTGATAAATTCCCAAGCATGGTGGATTACGTGATACCAGAAGGGGTGCGTATCGCTATTGGTAACCGCGTTCGTCTAGGCGCTCACCTTTCGTCAGGCACAACGGTGATGCACGAAGGTTTTGTTAACTTCAATGCAGGCACACTCGGTAGCTCTATGGTGGAAGGTCGCATTAGCGCAGGTGTTGTGGTGGGTGACGGTTCAGATATTGGCGGCGGTGCATCGACCATGGGCACATTGTCAGGCGGTGGGAAAGAGCGCATCGCATTGGGCGAGCGTTGCTTATTAGGCGCAAACTCTGGGCTAGGTATTCCACTTGGAAACGATTGCATATTGGAAGCAGGTTTGTACCTAACGGCAGGGACTAAAGTTAAAGCACCGGACGGTACGATAGTGTCAGCGAGGCAACTTGCAGGACAATCTGGGCTGCTCTTTAGACGCGATAGCCAAACAGGTGCAGTCGTTGCCATCGTCAGCGACTCATCTGTTTGGGGTGGACTGAACGATGCGCTACATAACAATTAAGTGAGTATTTGACGCCTTAACGCTTTAACGCCGCCTCATAGTTATGAGGCGGCGTTTTTTTTAAGCATCAGACTCCTCGTTACTTACCTTTCTTAGCGCTAGCAAACGCATCGGCAAAAGCGTTATTGACCGGTGTATTATTAGTTGACTGTTTTGCTTGATGAGCGTTTTGATAGCTTCGCTGGTTATTGGGCTTACCTTGCACAGGCTTTGTCGATTTTACTGCTGGCTTTTGAGCACCGCCCGCTTCGCCGGGTTCTAATGGGTCATCCAGTCTTAAGCTCAAAGCGATCCGCTTACGTGCCAGATCTACTTCCATCACTTTAACTTTCACAATTTGACCGGCTTTAACCACCTCATGTGGGTCTTTAATAAACTTGTCAGACATCGCTGAAATATGCACCAACCCATCTTGGTGCACACCGACATCAACAAATGAGCCAAAGTGAGTCACGTTGCTAACCGTGCCTTCTAAAATCATACCCGGCACTAAATCTGATATTTTCTCAACACCCTCTTTAAACGTCGCAGCTTTAAATTCAGGCCGTGGGTCAAGACCGGGTTTATTTAACTCTGCAATAATATCGGTAACCGTAGGCAGTCCAAATTTATCGTTGGTGTAATGCTCTGCTTGGATAGTCGATAGATTTTGCTTATTGCCAATTAACTGCTTAATTTCACATTTTAAATCTTTTAGCATTCGTTCAACTACCGAGTATGACTCAGGGTGAACAGCTGAGGCATCAAGCGGGTTATTCGAGCCACGAATGCGGATGAATCCGGCGGCTTGTTCAAATGCCTTCTCACCCAACCTTGGGACTTTCTTTAACTGTTTGCGGTTAGTAAATACCCCGTTTTCATCGCGATAGTGAATAATATTTTGTGCGATTGTTTTATTTAAGCCTGCTACATGGCTCAAAATTTCAGCCGAGGCGGTGTTAACTTCAACGCCCACTGAGTTCACGCAGTCTTCAACGACAGAGTCCAAATTTTTAGCTAGAAGCGTCTGGTTAACATCATGCTGGTATTGACCAACGCCAATGGATTTAGGGTCTATCTTCACCAACTCAGCTAGCGGGTCTTGTAGGCGGCGAGCAATAGAGATGGCGCCGCGCACAGTCACATCTAAATTAGGAAATTCAGCGGCGGCAATTTCAGAGGCTGAATAAACCGAAGCCCCCGCCTCACTGACCATAATTTTCTGCAACCCTAAGTCAGGGTGTTTTTTAATAAGTTCAGCGCACAATTTATCGGTTTCACGCGACGCCGTACCATTACCAATTGCCAGCAAATTCACATGGTGCTTAGCCGACATTTTAGCCAGCGCGGCAATAGATTCATCCCACTGATTACGCGGTGCATGAGGGAAAATTGCCGTCTCATCTAAGAATTTACCCGTACTGTCGATAACCGCGATTTTTACCCCCGTACGCAAACCAGGATCAAGCCCCATTGTCGCTTTTTGTCCGGCAGGCGCTGCTAACAATAAATCTTTAAGGTTTTGACCAAAGACATTAATGGCATCAACTTCCGCACGTTGGCGTAGCTCGGTTAATAATTCGGTTTCAAGCTTTAACTGTAATTTGACTTTCCACGTCCAGCGTACGACCTCATTTAACCAAGCATCTGCCGCGCGATTTTGCGACCGCACACCGTGGTGCTTGGCAATGCGATATTCGCAAGGATGCGTGCTAGAACCATCATCCGGTGAATCAACCTTTAGCTGCAAAAACCCTTCATTTCTACCACGTAACATCGCCAAAATGCGATGCGACGGCATTTTTTTCACCGCATCTGCATTTTCAAAATAGTCTTTATATTTTGCAGCTTCTTGCTCTTTACCAGGCACCACGACAGAGGTCAATTGACCGCGATCCGTCATAAATTCACGCAGCTCACCGACAAGATTGGCATCTTCGGCAAAACGCTCCATTAAGACATACTTAGCGCCTTCTAAAACCCCTTTAGTTTCTTCAAAAGCCTGCTTAAAACTCGCTGAGTGATTAAGGTATTTAGCCGCTTCGGCCACAGGGTCTAGTTGCGGGTTATTTAGCAATGCATCCGCCAACGGCTGTAAGCCCGCTTCGATTGCAATCTGCCCCTTGGTGCGGCGCTTTAACTTATAAGGTAAATACAAATCTTCCAATCGCGTCTTACTATTCGCCGCTAGAATATCGCGCCGTAGCTCAGGGCTTAACTTATCTTGCTCATCGATCAGTTTTAAAATGGATTGACGCCTCGATTCAAGCTCTCGTAAGTAACCTAAACGCTCCTGTAAGTCACGCATTTGTCCATCATCTAAACCGCCAGTTACCTCCTTACGGTAGCGAGAAATAAATGGTACTGTTGCGCCCTCGTCGAGCAGGCCTATGGCAGCGTCTACCTGCTGTACTTTTACGTTTAGTTCGTTCGCGATGATCTCAGCTATAGCAACCATATTATTTTTTGTAATGATTTTTAAGATGCGCATTATGATCAATTCTCTGCATCGATTAAAGGCCTTTTATGCAAGCACTTAGTAATCTCGCCCTCTCAAAGCTAGACATCATGGCACTGTTGTGGTTTTTATTGTGCTGGTTTAGCTACACACGCCACGTCAATACCAGCCCGAAGTCACTGGTCAGTAGCATGTATGATTGGCGAAAGCGTTGGTCTATGGCCATGCTGGCGCGAGAAAATCGCATAATGGACGCACAGGTCATTACCGGGCTTAGTAACGTAGTGACATTTTTTTGCTCAACGTCAATTTTTATCACCGCAGGTCTATTTGCCTCAATCGGCTCATCGGAGCAAATTGTCAAATTAATCAATCAGCTCTCTTTTTTGCAAACCACTAATATTGCGACGGTTGAACTCAAACTTGGGTTATTAATTGTTATTTTTATCTATTCATTTTTTAAATTTGGCTGGGCTATTAAGCAACATTCCTACAGTGCGGTTGTGCTTGCTTCCGTTCCACCTGCCGATCAAACAAATTTAGAACGTGACACACCCACCGCAATGCTCATGGGGAAGCTTAGTAGTTTAGGGTCGCAGCATTTTAATGATGGTGTCAGGGGATATTATTTTGCGCTGGCAACCCTGAGTTGGTTTGTACACCCGCTGGTATTTATTGGGGTGATTAGCTGGGTGGTTATCGTGCTGCATCGACGGGACTTTCGATCGAAACTATTGCAGCACTTGAGTGAAACCTAACACACGAACCGCTATTTTTTAGCGTTCTTGCGCCCCTGATCATCCTTTGCATTACCCGCTTTAGTGGACCCACTTTCACCTGCCTCAGCATCATCGAGTGAGCCAAAGCTAAATACGCCAGAGTCAACCCCTGCCATGTCAGGTGCCTCGGGGCTTGCGCCTGAACCTAGTTCAGGAATGGACTTATTTTTCTCAGGCTTCATTTCACGCTGTAAACTTTTAGTTAAATCTTTAATGCTGCCGCCATTTAAACCGACCTCATTGAGCAATGACTCAACCATGGGCGCTTGGGCTCGGTAGCGTAGGGCACTATCTACCACTTGGTCAGCAAGGCTACCGCCGCCGTTACCCCCGCCTGACCCATTTGAACCGCCAGAACCACCGCCTGCTGCACCACCACGGCCAATCACATTAGAAAACCCATCGACTTGCATAATTTTAATGCCTTCGATATTTTTCATCGGCTTAACGCTCTGGCGAATAATATCGGGTAACTGGTGCACAATACTGGTTTTCACCTGCATAGCGACTTGCTCTGACGACAGAGTGTTCGCAGCGGCGTTGACTTTAGTTTTTCCTTCCGCTTCAACTTCCCAACGCACTCTACTCGCTTCTGCTTCGCGCACGTCCGCATCGGCTGAGGCCGTCGCAAATATCTTTTGACGCTGCGCCTCTTTTTCAGCGCTAATAACTTCGATCAGTCGATTTCGATCAGCCTGTGCTTTTTCTTTGGCGGTGGTGATCTCCTCAAACTTCGTCGCCGCTTTTGCCTTCACCCCATCGGCATCAATCCAAGCTTCTGCAGAAGATTTTTGCGATGCGGCCAATGCAATTGCCTGCTGGCGTCTCGCCTCTTCAAGCTCAATCTCCGTTGTGATGCGAGCTTGTTCGATTTGCCGGTCTGTTTTAAGTTTCCCTTCTGCAATCATCATTTGTTGCTGCTGACCGGCAAACGCTTCTTGTTTTTCAAGGTCTAACTGCTTGTTATGAGCTTCTAAATCGCCTTGCTTAATTGCAACAATTTTGGCGTTTTCAACCTCGTTTTGTTTCTTTTCGTTATCAGCGATTTTTTGTAAAACGTAAGTGCGCCCTTGGACGTCAAAAGCGTTCTCAGCATTAAAAAATTCTAAATCAGTTTGGTTTAACTGCGTTAAAGCCACTGATTCGAGCATCAAGCCCATCTTTTCCAGATCGGTTTTAACACCCTCTTCAACATTACGACCAAATTCGCTGCGGTTGTCGTTGAGCTCCTCCATATCCATCAGCACGGCTGCACGGCGCAGCGCATCATCACAGCGACCTTCCACCTGCTCTTTTAGCTCTTCAGGGTCAAGGGTCTTAGACCCTAATGTTTGTGCGGCTCTTGAGATAGATTCTGGGGTGGGTTCAACTCGTAGAAAAAACTCTGAGTTAATATTAATACGTATCCGGTCACGAGTTCTTAGCGATTGCTCGTTACTGCGGCTAAGGCCTATCTTTAGCGTCTTCATATTGACGTTAATTTTGTCGTGTAAAACAGGGAAAACAAAGCCGCCGTTGTTGATAAACACTTTCTCGCCGCCGAACCCTGTTCGAACAAAAGCCGTCTCTTTGGTCGCGCGCGTATAGAAAGCGACAAACCCTGCGCCGACTATTAATCCGACAATAACGATAAAACCCAGTATTATTAATGTGCCTGTCATGAGAATCGCCCGTATAAACCTGATCAGTATGGACTTAAATTGCTTTTAAAAGCCTTGAGTATCAACTATTTGAACAGTTTAGCACAGCCGATGCATTAAGCGACAAGGATTAACAGGCATTGCTGGCAATGTTAGGTCATCATCGTTTTGCGCGTGCCTCACGGTCTTTTTGACGCAATGCCTTCATTTTATCTCTAATTTTTATTTCCAACCCTCTGGCGACGGGTTGATAGTACTCACGCTCTTCAAGAGGACCTGGCAGATAAACCTCACCAGCGGCGTAGGCATCGGTTTCATCGTGCGCATATTTGTAACCCTCGCCGAACCCCATGTTTTGCATTAATTTAGTTGGCGCATTACGCAGATGCATCGGCACATCAAGGCTTCCAGATTTGGACGCATCATCGCGGGCGTGGTTATATGCGGTGTAAGCGGCGTTACTTTTAGGGGCAACAGCTAAATAAAGCACCGCTTGGGCCAGCGCAAGCTCACCCTCAGAACTGCCTAGGCGGTCAAACGTCTGCCATGCGTCAAGCGCTAAAGTTAACGCCCTAGGGTCAGCATTTCCAATCTCTTCACTGGCCATTCTGACAATACGCCTAGCGACATAGTGAGGATCACAACCACCTTCTAACATACGGCAAAACCAATACAGCGCACCATCAGGATTACTGCCCCTAACAGATTTGTGCAGCGCTGAGATTTGCTCGTAAAATAAATCGCCTTTATTGTCAAAGCGATTGCTGCGCTCAGAGGCCAACTCACTAATAATCGACTCTGAGATAATAGCGCCTTCGCAGTCCTTTAAAGGTTCGGCCAAATCAGCGGCAATCTCCAACCAGTTCAGCGCCCTTCTCGCATCTCCATCCGCTGCACCGGCTATTTTTTCTAATACGGCATCCGACACTTGTAACTTAAGATGTCCCAACCCTTGCTCATCATCTTTTATTGCACGCTTAAGCACTGTTTCAATGTCTTGCGTGGTTAGTGGGCGCAGCACATAAGTGCGAACCCTTGATAACAGCGCATTATTTAGTTCAAACGAAGGATTTTCGGTAGTCGCCCCAATAAACACAAACGTGCCGTTTTCAATATGGGGTAAAAAGGCATCTTGTTGAGCTTTATTAAAGCGGTGGACTTCATCCACAAACAGCACTGAGGCTTTTTGCGTCAGACTAAAATGCTGATTGGCGTGCTCGACAGCTTGGCGAATGTCTTTTACGCCAGACAGTACTGCCGACAGAGTTTCAAAAGCCGACCCGCTGTAATTGGCGATTAATCGTGCAAGCGTTGTTTTACCCGTCCCGGGGGGACCCCAAAACAGCATAGAGTGCAGGCGGTCTTGATCGATTGCCGCTCTTAGGGGTTTGCCCTCTGCCAGCAAATGCGATTGGCCGGCGTAGTCTTTTAGCCGACTAGGACGCATCCTATCGGCTAATGGCTGATACCTCGTAACCATGGGTTAATCTGGAACGTGGGCACGCCATTTATTCATGACGTAACAAAACAAATCAGCGGTCTTTTCAGCATCGTAGACAGCGGAATGCGCTTGGCTGGAATCCCATTCAAACCCTGCTTTTTTAACCGACCGCGCCAACACCGTTTGCCTAACCGCCATCGCTGCGAGCGTGACCGTGTCGAAGGTGCTAAACGGGTGAAACGGATTACGCTTTTGCGCTAAACGCTCTACCGCGGCGTTCATGAAGTTAAGATCAAATGCTGCGTTGTGACCGACTAAAATTGCACGATTACAATCGTTGACTTTAATCTCTTCACGCACGGCTTTGAACATTTCATTAATTGCCACGCTTTCATCGACAGCAATTTGTTGACGAAACGGCTGAAACGGATCAATACCGTTGACTTCCAGCGATTTGGGTTCAAGATTACTGCCTTCAAAAGGCTCGACATGCCAACTTAACGTTTTCCAACGCTGAATGTCACCTGCTTCATTTCTGCGTAAAAACACCGCTGCAACTTCTAATAAAGCGTCAGTTTTATGGTTAAAGCCCCCCGTTTCAAGGTCAATAACAACCGGCAAAAAGCCTCTAAAACGGCCGCCCAATGGATAAATTTGAGATTCTTCTGTCATAAATGAAGCTTACAGCAATGTTGTATGAATTGACACATTCAGCGTTCACCACAGGCATTTATTGTGAGACGATAATGCTCACTTCAAGTTGAAAAACAACCATCACTATTGGCTATTTCCGCACGCATAATAAATGCATTGATAGGTTGTTAATATTAAATTGACACCCTATCTCTTTGTTTTACAGACTGTTTATTTTTAGCATGCTTTTTCGTAGTAAGTATCAAAAATCGCTGCTATGCTACGTTTACTTAGAATAATGAGTGATTTTGCTATGTCGATTCACAACCCTGCACAAGACATTGATCCACAAGAGACGAATGATTGGACAGAGTCCATCAGAGCTATTATAGAAACTGAGGGCGTCGAGCGCGCTCACTTCATTATTGAAAACCTGATTGCAACAGCGCGTATCAACGGTGCCAATCTTCCTTATTCATCCAATACCGCTTACATCAATACGATTCCAGCACATCTTGAAGCAAGGATGCCAGGGGACCGGGCAATTGAAAGCCGTATTCGTGCCTACATTCGTTGGAACGCCGCGGCAATGGTTGTGCGTGCTAACCGTGAGTACTCAGAGTTAGGCGGTCATATCGCATCGTTCGCCTCATCAGCCACATTATATGACGTCGGGTTTAATCACTTTTGGCGAGCACCTACCCCGGAAAACGGTGGCGATTTGATTTTTTATCAAGGTCATATTACGCCGGGCATTTATGCACGTTCTTTCTTAGAGGGACGTATCTCAGCTGAAAAGCTGGATAAATTTCGTCAAGAGAGCAACGGTGGTGGCTTATCATCCTACCCTCACCCGTGGTTGATGCCTGACTATTGGCAGTTCCCGACTGTATCGATGGGTCTTGGCCCGATTATGTCGATCTATCAAGCGCGCTTCATGCACTACTTACACCTTCGCAGCTTGGCTGATACCAAAAATCGCCGTGTTTGGGCTTTCTTAGGTGACGGTGAGATGGACGAACCAGAATCATTGGGTGCAATATCCCTAGCAGGCCGCGAGCAGTTAGATAACCTAACGTGGGTCATTAACTGCAACCTTCAACGTCTGGATGGTCCGGTGCGTGGTAACGGTAAAATTGTTCAAGAACTAGAAGCAAGCTTTCGGGGTGCAGGTTGGAACGTTATCAAGGTCATGTGGGGCTCTTATTGGGACCCTCTGCTGGCAAAAGATAAAGACGGTATTTTACAGCGCCGCATGTTGGAAGTGGTTGATGGCGAATTCCAAAACTATAAAGCCAAAGATGGCGCGTACGTTCGTGAGCATTTCTTTGGAAAATCACCTGAACTAAAAGCCATGGTTGAGAAAATGTCAGATGCAGATATCTGGCGGCTGAACCGCGGTGGCCATGATCCTCACAAAGTATACGCCGCCTATAAAGCCGCGGTTGATCATAAAGGCCAGCCCACTGTAATTTTAGCGCATACGGTAAAGGGTTACGGTATGGGCGCAGCAGGACAAGGACAAAACCGCACGCATAGCCAGAAAAAGCTAAATGAAGAGGAGATGATCAACTTTAAAAACCGCTTTAATATTCCATTGAGCGATGAAGACGCAGGTGCGGCGGAATATTATATGCCAGCGGCTGATAGCGAAGAGCTCAAGTACATGAACGATCGGCGCAAAGAGCTTGGCGGCCATTTGCCTGTCCGTAATACTACGGCTGCACCACTGACCATTCCGGATTTGGATATTCTTGAGCCAATTTTGAAAGGCTCCGGTGACCGTGAAATGTCAACCACCATGGCATTTGTACGTATTCTAACCATTCTTACCCGTGATAAAAAACTAGGCAAGCATGTGGTGCCAATTGTTCCGGATGAGGCGCGCACATTTGGTATGGAAGGCATGTTCCGCCAGCTAGGCATACACTCTGCGGTCGGCCAGCTTTATGAGCCACAAGATAAAGATCAGGTCATGTTCTATAAAGAGGACAAGACCGGCCAGATTCTTGAAGAAGGCATTACCGAAGCGGGCGCTTTCTCCTCATGGATAGCTGCCGCAACGGCTTACAGCGCACACGGCGTGAACATGGTGCCGTTCTACATTTATTACTCAATGTTCGGATTCCAGCGTATCGGTGACCTTGCATGGGCGGCAGGTGATTCACGAGCACGCGGCTTCTTAATTGGTGGAACCGCGGGCAGAACCACGCTAGCGGGCGAAGGTCTGCAACATCAAGATGGCCATGGCATGGTGCAAGCCTCGCTCATTCCAAACTGCTTAAGTTATGACCCAACGTATGGTTATGAGATGGCGATTATCATTCATGACGGTATGAAACGCATGTATGTCGATCAGCAGGATGTCTACTACTACATTACCGCGATGAACGAAAATTATCAGCAGCCTGCCATACCAAAAGGCGTTGAGGAAGGCATCATTAAAGGGATGTACTTGCTCAAGGGCGGCGGTAAGAAAAAGAAGAAGGTCCAGCTAATGGGGTCAGGTACTATTTTACGTGAAGTCATTAAAGCGGCTGAACTGCTGAATAAAGATTGGGGCGTAGACTCTGACATTTGGAGCTGCACCAGCTTTAACGAGCTATCTCGCGATGCACAAGATGCTGATCGCTGGAACCGCTTGCACCCGATGGAGAAAGAGCGCACGCCTTTTGTTGTGCAACAGCTTAAAGGGCACCGCGGGCCGGTCATCGCAGCCACTGACTATATTCAGCAGTACCCTGAGCAAATCCGCCAGTGGATTCCAGCAAGCTACAGCGTGCTTGGAACGGATGGCTTTGGTCGCAGCGACACGCGTGTTGAGCTACGCCGTCACTTTGAGGTAAATAGCGGCAATATCGTCGTTGCAGCACTCAAAGCACTGGCTGACGAAGGTACGTTGCCTGCGGTAAAGGTTGCAGAGGCCATTGAAAAATATGGCATTAATCCTGAAAAAGCTAACCCGCTTCTGGCTTAAGGAGAATATAATGTCTATTAAAGAAATTCTGATACCCAATATCGGTGATGTGGATGAAGTTGAGGTAGTCGAAGTACTGGTTGCAGCAGGTGACACCATTGCCGTGGAAGATTCACTGATTACCGTTGAAACCGACAAGGCATCAATGGAAATCCCTAGCTCAGACGCAGGCGTGGTTGAATCTGTCTCGGTAAGCGTCGGTGACAAAGTGAAAGAAGGTGTCACGGTGATTACCCTTAAGCTGGCAGATGCAGCGGATTCTGATACTCATGACGATGAAGCCGCAGCAAAACCTACGGCTGAATCTAATAAAGACGCAGATACAACAGTAAAATCGACAGACACTCAAACGTCTTCCCCAGCAGAGGCACCGAAAGCTGAGCATGCCCCACAAAGCAGCGGCGGGCCGAAAGATATTATTGTGCCTAATATGGGCGACTTTGACGATGTTGAGATTATTGAAATCTTAGTGAGCGTGGGAGATCGCGTTGAACGTGAAGACTCGCTTATTACGGTTGAAACTGATAAAGCATCCATGGAAATTCCAAGTTCAGATGCGGGAACGGTCGTATCTATCGGTGTTAATATTGGCGATATGATTGCTAAAGGCGGGGTGATTTTAGTACTGGATGCCGACGCTGCCCCACAAGAGGCACCGCCTGTCCAAAAAGTGGCGACTATCAAAACAAACACGGCCGATGTCGAGACAAAAACACCCGATAAATCAACACATGCGAAGACTGCAACACCTGCTAAACAAGATAAGCCCTCACCTACCGCAATGATCGATGAAGCAGGCTTTAAACTTGCCTATGCAAGTCCATCGGTAAGGCGTGTCGCGCGCGAGCTAGGGGTTGATTTGGTTGAAGTCACCGGAACGGGCCGCAAGCAACGCATTGTTAAAGAGGATGTTTTCAGCCACGTAAAAGCCGTGATGACAACACCGGCACCTAAAGCGGCTAGCGGTAATATGCTGGGCGTCAAACCCATGCCAGAGATTGATTTTAGCCAGTGGGGCGATGTTCGTACTGAAGCGCTGACTAAGATTAACAAACTCACCGGTGAGTATTTACACCGCAGCTGGGTGACCGCCCCACATGTGACGCAGTTCGATGAAGCTGACATTACTGAAATGGAAGTGTTTCGCAAACAACTTGCTAAAGATATGGAAAAAGAAGGCGTGAAGATTACGCCGCTGGCATTCATCATCAAAGCCGTCGTTGCGACGCTCAAGCAATTTCCACGTGCCAATAGCTCTTTGGATGTGTCGGGTGAAAACCTAATTATTAAAGACTATTATCACATCGGTATTGCGGTCAATACACCCGATGGTTTGGTCGTTCCGGTCATTAGGGATGCTGATAAGAAATCCTTGGTTGAGCTGTCAAATGAGGTACGCGATTTTGCCTCGCGTGCTAGAAATAAAAAGCTTAAACCAACAGAAATGCAAGGCGGTACTTTCTCTATCTCAAGCCTTGGCGGTATTGGCGGCACTAGTTTTACACCAATTGTAAACGCGCCTGAAGTAGCAATTTTAGGCGTATCTAACTCAAAAGTAGCCCCTGTTTGGGATGGTACTGAGTTCAAACCACGCACTATGCTGCCTGTTTCATTATCCTACGATCACCGCGTTGTTGATGGCGTATTAGGTGCTCAATTCACCACGTATTTGTGCCGCATGTTAACTGATATTCGTCGTTTACTGGTCTAGGAGACATTATGAGTCAGGAAGTAACCATCCTTGTGCCTAATATAGGGGACTTTGATAGCGTCGAGATCACCGAAGTATTAGTTAGCGTTGGCGACACTGTCGAAAATGAAGATTCGCTTATTACGGTTGAAACCGATAAAGCCTCAATGGAAATACCCTGTACAGAGGCCGGGACAGTGACCGAAGTATTGGTTAGCGTTGGCGATATGATTTCTGAAGGCAGGGCGATTTTTAAAGTCACCGCATCTGAGTCAAATTCGCAGGCTAAAAACTCACAAGATGGTGAGAAGCCCAAAGATGATACGGTATCCACAAAACCAAGCGCTGGCCAATCAGTGGATAATGACACAGCCAGTAAAGATAAAACCCAAGCAATATCAACCGATAAAGCGGATCAACACGCACAGCTTGTCGTATTAGGCTCAGGGCCGGGTGGGTATACCGCGGCATTTCGCGCTGCAGACCTTGGCGTCAAGGTTATTATGATCGAACGCTATGAAAGCATTGGCGGGGTTTGTTTAAACGTCGGTTGCATACCTTCAAAAGCGCTATTGCACACCGCTGAAATTATTAACGAAGCCGCTGAGTTTAGTGAACAAGGCGTCTCCTACCCGGCCCCTGACATAGACCTTGATAAGCTTCGCGCTCATAAAGACAGCGTGGTTAATAAGCTAACCGGCGGCTTAGTAGGTTTAGCTAAGCAGCGCGACGTTCAAATTGTAAAAGGCTTTGGTAAATTTACCTCACCCAATAGCTTAAATGTGACCGATGAAGACGGTACGTCACAAACCATCAGCTTTGATAATTGTATTATCGCAGCCGGTTCACGCGTCACTAAGCTCCCATTCATTCCTTGGGACGATCCACGGGTGATCGACTCGACTGGCGCATTGGAGCTGGCTGAAATTCCTGAACGTATGTTAATTGTTGGCGGAGGCATTATTGGTTTAGAGATGGCCACCGTTTATGATGCCCTTGGGGCAAAGATATCGGTGGTCGAACTGTCCCCAGGATTAATTCCGGGCCCAGACAGAGACCTTATTCGCCCACTAGAAAAGCGTATTAAAGCTAAATATGAAAATATTTACTTAAAGACTAAAGTCACTGCGATTGAGCCCACCGAAGACGGGTTAGTGTGCCATTTTGAAGGTGACAAAGCTCCTGCCACAGAAACATTTGATCGGGTATTGGTCGCTATTGGCCGCAGCCCAAATGGCTTGGCCATTAATGCGGATAAGGCAGGGGTTGAGGTTGATGAGCGTGGTTTTATTGCGGTAGATAAGCAAATGCGCACCAATGTTGATCACATCTTTGCGATTGGTGACATTGTAGGTCAACCCATGCTTGCACACAAAGCGACCCACGAAGCCAAAGTAGCCGCGGAAGTTATTGCTGGTCACAAGGCGTATTTTGACGCGCGCACGATTCCCTCGGTCGCCTATACCGATCCGGAAATAGCTTGGATGGGTGAGACCGAAACTTCATGCA
>Ga0115031_1001011_pt1 | contig 20693 bp, 26 predicted proteins | sample Maine_Asex4_meta_FD_87301 | JGI IMG/M metagenome (GOLD analysis project Ga0115031, IMG submission 87301) | Marine algal microbial communities from Maine, USA - Maine_Asex4_metaG | ecosystem: Host-associated > Algae > Red algae > Unclassified | place: Maine, USA | collected 2015-01-05
CAGCCACTCTAACGCCGTGGAGACGAACACAAACATGGGAATGGTCACAGATGGGCTCAAAAAGCACCAAGAACGTTCACTACTAAGAAAGGTCGCGAAGACATATCATATAGAGTACAGAGTCACCCACAGGACACTCTTCCAGTGACATGAAAGATCATGTGATCCTGATCACTGCGCAGCAGATAGGTAGGAGCCCTCGGGGTTCGGCGTCATGGTCCAGTTCACCGTAGGGCTCAGTTGGAGGTGTGAATGAGCAAGATGCTCCCGCGCAGCGGTGGCGCCGCGTTCACGTTGCCACGTGGACGCGACCGTTCCCGTACCGGTGCCACGTCGCATCGGACGTGGCGGACGCTGGCGCTGCAGCGGCCGCCAAGGCGCCCGCGACCGTTCCCGCTTGTGCTTCCGCGGCGGTCACCGGTCGCAACGGGCGGGTACCGCGGGGCGGTGCGCCGCCGTGACGCCGTGCCGCAGACGGGAGGTTCTGGGGAACGATTGCACGCCGGACGAGCGGCGGGTTAGACGACCGACCGACGTGGTCTAAGAGTGAGGAGAGGGAAGAGACTGGGGGAGCGAGGATAGAGTAACAAGACAACGAGTCTCTTTTCTTTCAGGAGGAGTCGGTAGGCCGATGAGTGCGCGCGGCAAGCTTCTCCTGCGTGCAACCCGGAACGCCCTCCAAGATGTCCATTGCGGATAGGCAGGCGTCCTCGTCGCTCTCGGTCATCGGCATGCAGCTGGTAGTGGGCGCGAGGAAGTAAGGCTGCGGAGGGAGTTGTTTTCGATGACGTGGAGAACGGCGCGCTCCACAGGAGCCCCGTCGTGGTCAGGGTGTGGCAAGCAGGGTGGCAGGGAGCCGTGCGCCGGAGAAGCATGCTTGGTGCCAATTCTTTGGGACCAACTTTCTGATGTAGCACGCGCCGAGGCTGCTCGTTGCGCTTGCGCCCTCTTTAATTCTGGATGGCGACGACAAACTCCGGCCTGTTCGCTACCCACGCAGCTCCGCACTCCAACGTCGGTTTCAGCACGACCACCACCGCACTCCTCGCACGTCCGCCTCCCCCATTGCCCCGTTTCCGGCGTCTCGTCCTCCACGTTTCTCACAGTGGCGCACACGCGCGGGCGTGTACTTCGTGATGGGCCGTACGGCTCCGGTTCACGCGCAGTTGTATGATGGGCATCTTATCAGCGGGGGACATATCAGTGCGCAATGACTATGTGAGCAAAATGTCCATCATCACACATCCTAGGTGCACTCAAAGCGACTCGCAGCTCACCGACCATCTTCTTGGCCCTCCGGTGCCCGTCCAGCGACGTTAAATACTCCATCCCTTCCTCCGTCCCGCCCTCCGTCATGGCCCACTGTGCGGCGCGGCGGTGGTCACCCCCACACCGCTTCCATTTGTCTCGCCTGCCCAGTGCCTCAAGCTCAGCTTTCTACATTTCTACCGAGAGTTCAAATCGATCCCCAGCGTGAACGTATTGGCCAGGGCCTACAGCCGTAGGCGGCGGCTCTGAGAGCCGCCCGGACGACCCCATCGACGATGCAGCTTCTGGCAGTGGAGCCAACGGAGGGCCGGCGCCGTGGCCATGATACTGTGAGGTGCGAATGTCTGACCGGCGGGTGCTGACACAGTTGTCAGACGCGCGTCGGCCTGCGGTTGCTGATTGCGTGGGTGGCAGCGGCCCGACGTCGCGGGGAGCTGCGGGCGTACCAACTTTGGGCGCATTCACGTACAACTCGCTGGTGGCACGCTTGATAATGATGCGGGGGCGGCCGTCACTGGTGATCTGTGGCTGATGTGGCGGCCAGGCGGCGGCGTTGACCGCCATCATGGCCTTGCCCATGAACTGAGATGTAACAAAGGAGATGTGAAGAACAAAACAGATGCGAATAATAAAGACTGACTGCGTAAGAGAACTGAGAAGTAATTAATCACAACCGCAAAGCTCCGCGGCGGCTTTGGAGGAGTTTCGCGGCCGGCCGGCCACTGCTGGAGACGGCTGGCCGGCCAAGGAGGAGCTTATGGTCGGCGCTCTGTTGCGCCTGGCGGAAGCAGTCGCCGAGCGCTGCTGTTGGGCCGACTGTGTGTGGTCCCCGCCGCCAGCGACTGGCGCCGCGCACCGAGGCATCGCACGCGTGCGCGTGGGCGCAGCAGAAGCGGCGCGCCGCCGCCGCCGCGCACCCGTGGCCGCGACGCCAAAGGCGGCTCGGTGAGGGCACGGCGGCGCGGTGGGCGCCGGCGCCGAGCGCCACGCCGACGAGGGGGATGCGGGGCTTTCCTCTGGCGCAAAGGACGTGGGGGCGCGTGAGGACAGGGTGGGGGGGGGTTCAAAGCCCCGCGCGGTCGTCCTGCTGGTCCGCCGTCCACTCGCGTGGTCTGCGTGGCGGAAACTGCGCAAGGGCGATTGTACGGGGCTCCCGTGGTGGCCGCCCAGTGGTGTGGGTGAGAAAGGGGTGGGAAAAAGACAAAGAAGCTGTTTCGGTGTGGCGAGACAGTGGCGTAGGTGTAGGTGGCATTGTGCCTGAGCAGCGTTGCCTCTTGTCAGAGCACCTTCAGAAGATGCACGTGACGCTCTTGTTACTCTTTGGTCGTGTGTAAACGGTTTTGTCGTTTCGCAAGTCCAGGGTGTTTTCGCGTACGCGCTTTCAGTATTTCAAGGGTATACGTGCGTTCTCGTTACAAGAGACAGCTGATTCAGCTCAATCTGAATAAGAGTGGCCTACACGGACTGAAATGGAAGACTTTCTACCCATATTCTCTTGTAGACGATTCTCTTGTAACGAGAACGCACTGTATACCCTCGATACCCGTACTCGTGGCCAAAACTCATACCGTTGGTGAGGCCTGTTGTGGAAACAGAAAACACAAATGAGGACGGTGGCGTCAGTCGCTGCTGTGTATCCGGCATCCCGCGTTGTCTTCTCTGTGCTCTTGCTCCCTGTCGCCACCGTTTGGTCCTGCTGCGCCACCCGCCCCCCTTTGTCACTATCGGCTGCGTCGGCGATGGCGACCGCTGCTGCTGCTGTCACCACGGATTCGGTTGCTGCACTCCTGTGCGCGTCCCCCTCGCCGCCCCCTCCTCTCCCCCCTCTCCGTCCCGCTCTGGCCAGCGCTGCCTCTGCACTCGCCCTTCCCGCACGGCTGGTCGCGGCCGCGGCCGCCGCCATCGCTGCTCTCTTGGCTGTCGCCCACGCCATCGCCGCCACCCCCGCCGCGCGTGCTGTAGCTCTTGCAGCGCTCACTGCCGCTGGGGACGTCCCTCCTCACATCGCCATGATCATGGACGGCAACCGGCGGTGGGCGCGAGCGTCGTCTCTCGACGCATCGGCCGGGTATCCGCGGGGCTCAGACGTGCTTCTCGATACCCTCCGAAGCTGCCTTGCTCTTGGTGTGGCGACCGTCACAGTCTACGCGTTTTCCATTGAAAACTTTAAGCGGCCACCCGCTGAGGTCGACCGCCTCATGCACCTAGCTACTCAGATGCTCACAAAGATGCTCTCCCATGCGTCGACCATTCAGGCGTACAGCGTCAGAGTGCGGGTGCTCGGTGATCGCTCCCTGCTGCCGCCGGCCGTTCGGGTCGCTGCAGCGCGGGCAGAGGTGGCAACGCGGAGTCACACGGGACCGACGCTGAACATCGCGTTTGCCTACACCTCTCGCCATGAGATGGCATCAGCAGTCACGACGCTCATCGCCGCCGCTGACGCGGGTGCTATTCCGACCAACGCCATCAACTCTGCTGCCGTGGAAGCTTGTCTCTTCACGGGGCTCGCGTACGGCGGTGGAGTTGGAGCGGATGGGGCGGACGGAGATGGTCTTGGCGACGTCGTTGACCTGCTCGTCCGCACCAGTGGAGAGCGGCGGCTGTCTGACTTTCTATGCTGGCAGGGGGGGGGGCCCTGCTTGCCTTCCGGGACGTGTTGTGGCCTGACTTTACGGCGTGGGAGCTCGTACGCGTTGTCCTTACCTACCAAGCTTCCGCGCGGCTGATACGACGCAGGGGGCCGCACGCGGCAGGCGAATGCGCGGCAGCGACCGCCATCGACCGCGAACCCATCACGCCCGAGGTCGTCACGCTCGTCGCCGAATTGCGGCGGCGGCATTATGCGACTATCAACGCCGACGCGGCAGGTGTAGCGCCGTGACGGTGGTAGCGTCGTCGGGAGCTGGAGGACGGGTGCGATGAAAAGGAGGAAATGGAGGCGTCGCGGGCGGCAGCGGTCGTGGGCGTAGCGGCGACGGTCCGTAAAGCTCCCCGTGCCATGGTGTTGTGTGGTTGGGCGTGCCTGTGCAATTATGTGTTGCAGTGTGGAGACAAGCATCGCAGCCGAATGGGCATGCCCTTAACTGCTGAGTGGGTATGGTATTGGCACACGCAGTGTTTTCTTGTGTGCCACCTTGGCCCGGCGGCCAAGCCGTTGAGTCAAGGAATGTTCTAGTGTAGCTGGGATGCTCCTTTTCCTTGGCCAGGGCGTGGCGCGTGACTCCCTGCGCGCAGCACACTTCCTGAATGGACCACACAAAGGAACTCACAAATATCGGCTGCACCTGTCCATGAGCATGCTCAGACTGCGGGACCAAGACTGCCAGAGTACTTGCCCACGGCACAGACCCACCCACCTACGCATCAGGACCCCAAAAAAGCAGCCGCTGGGTCTTCGTCATCCCTCACTTCGCTCCGCGATGCATCCAGGTACGAGTACTCGTCACTCGACCCGCCAGCGCCGCCGGCACCGGCGCCATCGTGAACAATATCGGCCGCGGGAGCCGTCAGCTCCACCGAGCTGCTGCCAGCGGTACCGGCCGACGCATGCGCCTCTGACAAAGAGGCGGGCGAGTCCAACGCGCTGCTCGCTGCCTTGGCCACCCGTGTCATGGCCGCCCGTCCGCCACGGTGGCCGCTACCGGCATCCATTGAAGGCACCGCCGCAGCAGACGAGGATGAGATGGACTGTCGCGAGCTCCCCACCGACGCTGCCGCCCAATCCTGCTTGGCAGCCGCGGCCTTCGACGCGAGCTTTCTCTGCTCCCACGGCAGCCCATTATCACCAAGCTGTGGAACCGCGGACGCCTGGCGATTGCGCATGAGTGCACCGACGTCAAGGACCACACGACCCGAAGAACGCGGGAGCACCAGCCCGCCGCCGGCAGTGCGGCTGGTTGTCGCCTCGCGACCACCGCCACCACTGCTGTCGCGGCCGTTCCGTCCGTCGCCGCCACCGCCGTCGCCGAGCGTCGGGAAGGACACCAATGAAACGCGCGAGGAGGTGGCTGCCTGGGGCGATCTCGAGGCCGCGCCCATCGCCACACCCGCCTCGCCCAACGTCGGCGAGGGCCGTCCAAGGGCGGCGGAGGCAGTAGCGGCTGACTTGGCCTCGGCCGCCGCGCGTCGCCGCTGTGCGGCCGTCGCCTGCACGCTCGGCCCGATCGAGTTGCCCCACACTCGCCCAGCCGGGCGTCCATCCGTCAAGAGGCGATGGCTCGGAACAGAGCGGGCGGCCGAAGAGGCCGTATGGCTTAACCCGCTGCCCGTCGGCTCCAGACGCGCCGCCGCCGCTGCCGTTGCGGCAGGCCTCGGCCCAGCAGCTACACCCGGCGCCGGGGACCAAGATGAATGCAGCGGTGGACGGCGCGCCAGTGGCGGACCCGCCCGTACAATGGAAGCGGTCGACGCGTGCACCATGGAAGTATCCGACGCACGCGATATGGCTCCTGTCGACTGGGGCGGGCCACCGTCCGATCCCCCTCTGCTACCCGTCAGCGGCGGGAAATGGGCGGCACTTGACGTCAAATCACGTGTCCGGTTGAGCCGGTACGTGGCCGTCGGCACCATGGGTGTCACCGCCGTAGGGGATGGCAAGGAGCTGGAAGAACCGGGAGTTGTCCCGTCCACACCAACGCGAGAAGTGGCAGCAGTGGCAGGGGTCTCCCGCTGACGCGTAGCAGCCAGAGATGGAAAGTCAGCGCGGGAGGTAGCCAGTGGCCGGTCGAAGGGCAGCAAGGCCGACTCAGCGTCGCCGCCGGCAACGCGGACCGCCTCCGGGTTGAACGGCGGCGGCATGCCGGCGTCTACATCAGAGTCGGCGCCAGACTGGACGTCGCTGCCCGAACGCCCACCGCTTCCACCTCTCCCGCCACCCCCCCCACGTCCGATGCCACCTCCACGACCTCCGCGGCCTGAGCGGCGCCCTCTCCCTCCGGCTCCTGCGTCCTGGCCTGCCGTGCGCCCTAACCCTGCCGGCGCCGGCGCTGCCTCTTCACATGCCACGCACAGCGCCTCACGCAGCCCATGGTCCGCGGGCAATAGGGAAGCCAGCTCTGGCAGGTACGCCGCGAGGGCGGGCACGCGCCCAAATAGCTCCATCGTTGACGAAACATACGCGCGGGCACCCAGAGCACCCGACCGAAAATCCCCGGAGGAGTCACGGAAACGGGAGAAGGTGGCCGCATCAACAGCTGCGCGCATGGCCGCGACCAGCTCCTGGTTACGCCGCGACGCCTCGTCCGAGTTGCACGGCGGTGTCCGCCGCTGAAAGCCCCGTGCAAGAGAGGAGGGGCTGGGGCGGAGCGAGAACGCGGTGCCGCCGCCCGACTGGCTGGACGACGCAGGCGCGGCGGCGCGGCTACCGTGACCAATACCACCAGCGCCACTACCACCGCGGTCTCCTCCCCGCCCGCTCCCATCCCGTCCACCGGCCCCGCGCCCGTGGTCACGCCCACCAGTCCGGGCACTACTGTCGAGCCCGCTCAAGGCCCCGTCGCCGTCACGGCCGCCACCACGACCGCCGCCACCACCACTGCCGTTGACGGCACTCCCAACGCCTCTACCCCCCCCGGCCCCGACTCCGCCACTACCGCTGCCACCCCGACCATGAGAAAAGACGACATTGGCGACCGCAAAGCTGCGCCGCTGCCGTTCGCGCTCCTCGTCGCCCGGTCCGCCCCGTCCCACTCTGCCCCGCCCAACTTCCCCACCGCCAACGCCCCCACCAGTTGTCGTCCCCCCACCCCCAACCTGCAGCTCCGACAGATCGACCCGCAAGCTGCGCCCGCGCACTCCTCCGCTCCCACCCGTTCCGCTCGCTCCGCCCGTCGCCCCCCCCCCCCCCCCACGCACCTGATGTTGATGCAGACGCAAGTCCACGGGCGCGGCAAAGACGACGCCCCTGCACCCCTCTTCTGCACACATGTAGTGCTCCTCCCCATAGTGTGCTTCCAGCGACGCGTAGTTGCGATAGTACTCGTGGTAACGCCCAGCACGTTCACACAAGAAGCACGAGTAGTGATCACGCGTCAGATGCGCAAACAGCGCATCCTCGTCATACAGGCGGCGGTGGCAAAACTCGCACATCGGATGCGACGAGACAGCGTGGGCACGACACTTGGATGAGTGAGCGGAGCGGCCGCGGCTACTGCCGCCTCCAGCGTTGTCGCCGTCAAGCGGGTACAATACCTGCTCGCAGTCGTACGCTTTGCGATGGGCTACGCACACGTCACAGAAAACAGAATTGTGGGCAGCACGCACGTGAGAGCGAAGTCCACCGAGCGAAGAAAAGCAGCCTCCGGGATTGACCACCCGCGTGCCGGTGGTCCACATGGGCGCACCAAGCTGGCGGCGGGTCTTGCCCGCCCTCGTAGCGCGGTCCGTATCGGCCGTCTCCAAACCCGGGATGACCTTGGGCGCAGCTGGGTCGGGCAGCTCGTCACCAAACCCACACGCAGGACAAGTGTGCGCGCGGCGAGCGGCGAGCTCCTCCCGTCGGGCGCCGTCCACAAACCGCATGTGCACTGCTGCGTCAAGAGTCGCCGTCGCAGCCAGTCCTGCCGGTGGGGGCAGCCCCGACGACGGGGTGTAGTAGCCGGCCGGGACGACGAGGACGTCTGCCAGAACCGTTTTGCAAAGCACGCACGCCGTTTCTCCGTAGAGCACACGGAGACGGTGCGAGCAGTCACCGCAGACGGCATGGCCGCAAGGAGAGGCAATCGCCCAGTCGCCGGCTTCCGAGGCGCAGACCAGACAGAGAGCGTCGGCGGGGACATCGGGAGACGATGATAGAACGGGCAAACTCGATGAGGGGTGGTGGGGAGGAGACCGAGCCGTGGGGCCCCCGCCACCACCGCTGCCTCTGCCGCCTCCGCTGCTTCCACCACCAGCACCTCCACCAGCAGTACGACCGCCACCACGGCCACCACGGTTGCGAGCCATGGCCGGGGTCAAAAAAAACAACAAAACGGGGATCGCTACGAGGATGCAGGTGCGGTGCGATGTGGAAGGAGCAAGGGGTGCATGAACAGCCCGCGCAATAGGAGTGGTGGGGCAGGGGGAGTACTTGGGCGGGGGGAGTGGTTGGGCGCCGGCAGTGGTTGGGCGCCGGGAGTGGTTGGGCGCCGGGAGTGGTTGGGCGCCGGGAGTGGTTGGGCGCCGGGAGTGGTTGGGCGCCGGGAGTGGTTGGGCGCCGGGAGTGGGTCGGGGAGTTGTGGCCACGATCCGGTCGGCGCGTCACAACGAGGATGGCACGTAGCGATTGAGAGCAGCAGCGGGGATGTCGAGAGCAGACGGCCGCGTAAGCCAGCACTTCAAAGCGGCCAAGCCGCGACGTCGGTCGAGTGGGGACGGCCAGTCTCGTTAGCGGTGTCGGTCTGGAAGAGGTTCCATCCATGGCACAGCCGGCTCTTATTCTAGTAAACACTTGTCTGTTCTACAATGAGCTAGGATCAATTGATCTAAGAAAAAGGACAATTTGATCCTGTCAGGAAATCGTCGTTTCTTCATATGCGCGAAGCCATACGGATTTAAAGCATCAGCCCAAGCTTGGTGGGGGGGCAACCACCTCAGCCTGGCTGCTACGAAGAGACCCCGCTCTTTACGCACCAGGAAAGCCCGTTCTGGCTCGCCCGACGTTGACCACCTCCCTCCCCCTTCCTCCAGAAGACCTGTCAACAGCGATTTCGCCGTGCAACACCGCTCAGTCTCACTCCACGGCGCAAAACAGCTCGATCTCCCACAGACGCCGTGCGTCGCCATGGCGTAGCGCGTGGTTATGACGCCTGGCGGTCGGCAGCCACCTGGCCTAGGCCTGCGTTACCGAGGCCACGAGCCGTCTCACTCGGTTTGTGCGGCTGAGGTCACCGCGTCTGCGGGGACGCGGCAGACGCATGAGGCCACCCTGCCGGCTGGCCTGCATGGATGAGGCCACTCTACGGGCTGGCCTGAACGGGGGAGGCCACTCTGCCGGATGGCCTGAACGGACGAGGCCACCCTGCGGGCTGGGCTTGCACGGACCAGGTCAGCCGGCAGGGTGGCCCGCACGGACGAGGCCAGCCGGCAGGGTGGCTGAGGCGACCGCCCGGCTGGGCTGCACGGCTGAGGCCGCCGCCAAGCTAGTTTGACTCTGTGATACTTGCACTTGCGGCTTGCGTGGTGCGCCGGGACGCACTCGGGAACGCGTGACTACACGCGCGCGCCCCCCCTGTGAACCTGGTGTGTAAGCCCGGGATTGGCGCCGGCGGCGGCGGCGGCGCCTAAATTAGACGCGGGATGGATCCGGTCGGTTGCGCCGGTGTGCTTCGGCAGGAAGATACAGCATTTAATACAAGTAGGTCCCACAGGGCAGGGACCAGCTAGCGAAGCTTCCACTTTTCGTGAGAACACAGACACACAGTTTTGGAAAACTTCAGCAATCACCAGTTCGCACTTTGTTTCTACCTACTGTAAGAGCAAGCCCAGCGGTTCGGAAAATGGCGGAGAATCTTCGCTAACGCCAAATTATGGTGGAGAAGGGTGCCCAGCGGTCAGATTTATGGCGCGGAATCCACGCCAAACGATGGGATGGCGGAGATCTGACGCTATAATCCGGTGGTATGGCGTGAGATCTGCGCCATCCCACCGTTTGGCGGAGCCATATGTCGGGATTCGAAAATTGTACCACTCAGCTACAGCCACAATACCGGTGTGAATGGTCCTGTGGAGTTCAAACTTTTAGTCCAACAGAGGGAGCACTTGGGCCGGTGGGGACTATTTGAGAGGGGCTCTCGGTTGGGAGAGGCGGGTGAACCTTAGGACAACCAACAAAGCACGTTCGCACACACACACACAAGCTCAAGCCACTCAACCACTTCACCGTGGTCCCCCAACCCCTATCCCCACTGCGTTTCAACAGGCATTGATGCTTCCCACATCCGCTGTCGTCATAGTTGCGGCTGGAGGGGCCCCTTCCGCGGCCGCGTACGGAGGCCCTTCGTTGGTCACCCCGCGCGTCGAGTATGTCCAGGTGCTGAGAGACCAGCAGCGAACCCGCGTCGTGGCGTGGCCGCGCGTTCACGCCTCTGGCTAGGGAGGAGGCCTGGATGCTGGCGGGGCGGCAAACCTCATGGACGTTGCCATCAAGGACGCGTGGGAAGAGCTGTCGTCGTCTGCCATTGCTCACTGCTGGGCCGGGACGGATGTGCTCGGCGCCATCCACACGATGGACCTGCTGTGTTTCCTCTGCAAGTACCTCAGGCCGTTCCGCTCGGTGTCCGACAACGTCGACGATATGCTGGAGCTCACGCAAGGCACGTCACTGGGCAGCGAGGCTCTGGCGGGGCTGGACGACGTGGACCCTGCGGGCCGTGGTGAAGTAGTGGATGAGTGTTGAAGAGCGCCCTGCTGGTGTGGTCGGCGCGGCGGATTTCACCTTCCAAGATATGGATGCCGCAGGTGCAGACGTTGTTGATAGTGCCGACTCGTAATGGAAGCACTCGTATTTGATTTTTTCGACTTACGTGGTGAGAATTTCAATGCTTTCCATCTGACCCTTGGCGTCCGTCCTCTTCAGCAGGCACATCATCCCCCTTATGATCGCACCTTGGCAACGCCCCCCTCCCCCTTTCCCACCCGTGAACGTCTTCGAGAAGGGTCGTTGTGCGTGCATCAGGGGCATGATGCCGCAAAAAGTATATGAAACATTCCGTATGGACGAACCCCGTAGGCACCACCCTCCAACACGCCCGCTCAATTCTCCACCACGCCCCACCGCACTCAGGCGCCACAATGCCGATGGCTCCTCGATAAAAACTCGTGGTACCACACACGACCCCGTTAAGCTCCGTCGAAAACGTCATCCAGGTTCACCACAGTACGTCCTTGCCGCGTGCGCCCTTGTCCGCTAGTCCCCACTCACCTTCCCCGCCCTCTGAGCAGCACCGCCCGTTGTGGCGTTGTTGAGACGTCGCCAGCGACAGAAAGCACTCGTGGATGTCATCGTTGGCGAACAGCGCTTCCGAGACCCCCGCCAGATGAGCGCACAACAGTGGGAGGGGGTGCCAAGCGACCCACCAACAGCGGGGAAAGAGCGATTGCCACCGTCATGTGGTTTATGAGGATAGCTGGGGAGGAGATGTAGAGGAGAAGGGAATAATAGATCCGCGTGCCGGGGTAGAAAAGATGCACAGGAAGTATGAGGAAAAGAAGGGGAGTGGCGGCCATTGGCGCCGGGGGAGTGGGGATGGCTGGCGTTGGCGGCGGCGGAGCGGGGGGGGGGCGGTGCGAGTGGGAGCTTCCGGTCCCTCCTACCGCCCAACCCGACGCCACGCGCATGAGTGACACTCGAGCAGGCGCTTCGGCAGCGTCCCGCTACCGCCGCTGAGGGGGCGGATGGGGAAAAGGCGGTGTCGGTGGAGTCTGCGGAACGCCCGCGCAAGGCAACGCTCGGCTTGCGCCTGTAGATAATGCAAAAGTCTGGCGGCCGATTGTCGGACTTGATCGTAGGGTCAACGTCAATATCGTAGGCCAATGATATCAATTGAAGATTTCCAGTGCAGGATGGAAGCGACATCTGTCTCTCAGAAGGGTGGGATATGATTGGAGACACACTGTAAGGATTCCCAGAGCTTATTAATAGAAATCTGGGAAGCACAAACTGCGCTGCCGGTCCACGGTAAATCGAAGCGAACACGAAGATGAGGTGACACAGCAGCTCATCGGTGCCCACCGCATTCAGCCGGTACAGATGCGCGGCCGCGGCATCTTCCTTTGACCTGACGTTAAGAATACCACTCGTCAATATGGCACCAGGAAACGACAGAGAAGCTTGAAACGCAGCGCCGTGCATCTGCAGGTGGCCGGTGCAGGTGATTATAGGCACAAGGATGTCCTTGTAGTCGACGTCGCTTCAGAAGATTCCGGCAGCTGCAGCACAGGCAATCCGGATTTCCTGCTGGACCGTTTCCTCCATGTAGAACACGGAAGGCTTCAACTCAGGATCGGCGAGGACGTACTGCACCCTGGTGTGCACGAATCCATGGGCCACGTCTGGCGTGTTGCCGAGGCCACAATACATTTTTTGCTTTTGTACCTCCCGCAGCTGCTTATGCTTCAAAGCTCGTACGCCGCGTGGCAATGACATCGTGTCGGGGCTGCCGACTAAAGCAGTCACGGTACGCGCCATCACATTGTCAGGAACCTCAGACTAATAGGACAATGACCGGACATCCGGTGCCGTACCCGCAAGCGTTCCGATCGCAAGTCGAAGGCCTTCCGTGCTGGCGGCACTCAAAGCAACCTCCTCAGATTTCTGCTGGAGAGCCTGGAAGATACTAGGCGGGCACGTGGGGTCGTATCATGACATGATGAAACTGAACGGGCCACTCAACGGCTTCGACTTCGACAACTGCGCGTCGGAAGCCGAAGCCAATGGCTTAGAAAAGGTTTATGTCACAAAAGTGTCACCGGCCAGGCCATGATCCGAGACGCCTTCAAGAATCTCCGGCTGGGGTAAGAGCTTGGGTGACCGACGGATGGACGCCGCGCGCCGACCTTGGTACATTGCTGCGCGACAACCATGCTGTGATGCTCTAACGCGGCCATACACGCAGTTTGTGCTGATACGCATCGATACGTTGCATCGCGTACCCCTGAGCCCACGGTTTTCAGGGACGAAACGAGAAGAGTAGCGTCAGACAAATGGTCCGTCAGCGTGCTGACGGCGACAGCAGCCCCGTCCGTCACAAAACTTGCAATTCTATACCATCAAAAGAGCGCCACCAACCTGGGCGCTCAGCTCCACAGTGCCCTCCGTCGTTCGTTGAGGCGCCCCGGCGACATCAGATAGGACAACGGCCATTGGCCAAAGCTCCGCAAAGTTCGACACCAAGCGGCCAGCGGCAGCCGCAGCCATCGCAGGAGCGCGGTTTTTTCTGCTCATAACCGGCGCGCATAAGAGCAAGACCACGCTGTAGTGGTGGTGGCGGCTAGGGCGCCAGACCAAAGGTCAATTCAGGAACGGCGGCGGCGTCGCCGAAGAGACAGCGGCGTCGTCGAGGTGGCGGCGGCGGCGGCGAGGTGGCGGCGGCATCGTCGAGGTGGCGGCGGTAACGTGACGGTGGCGGCGGCAACGTCCGTCGAGGTGGCGTCGGCAATGTCGAGGTGGCGGCGTCGGCGATGGGGTGGCGGCGACGGCGGGGTGGCGCCGGCGGCGGCGAGGTGTCAGCGTCAGCGTCGAGGTGGTGGCGGTCGAGGTGGGGTGACGTTGGAGGCGGTGGGGTGGCAACGGCAACGTCGAGGTGGCGTCGGCAATGTTGAGGTGACGGTGGCGGCGACGGGGTAGCAGCGAAGGCGGGATGGCGGCGGTGGTGGCAGGGTAGCAACGTCGATGTGGCGGCGGTGGCGGTTGGGTGACTGCCGCAGCGGTGGGGTGGCGACGACAACGTCATGGTGGCAGCGGCATCGTCAAAGTCACAGAATGGGAAGCTGTATCCTGAGCAGGGATGGCATGGATTCAATTAATGCAGTACACACTTTTATTTAATCGATACGTTAAAATGATTTGATCAAAGCCAATCCCATGCACTGTATTAATGATTTAAATGGTACCTGCCCGGGTGAAGCTGGTGGCCTCGTCGGCCCAGTTCGTCCAGAACCTGGCGCGGTGTCGCTGTGCCTCCCTCTCCTCCCGCTGTTCGGTGGCTCTCGCTCTTTCCCCAATCGAGTACCTCGAATCCTGGAGATATGGTTGGCGGCTGACTTTACCTTTTTTTCGTGCAACTGCAAGGGCTTCCCCACGGCTACCGTGCGTGAAAAGGCGGAGGGCGGCGTGCCGTCGTCGGCCGTATGTCGACAAATCAAGAGGGCAGCGGGCATAGAAAGATGAGGTGCCACCAATGTCAACCGGCCGTGACGGCGTGAGCAGTTTGTCGACGCGGCGCCACGCGGTCCCAGTAGCTCGCGCAGCCTCGTACGCCGCCACGAAGCGGTGCCAGAGGGTCCCTCAAAGAGCGTTAGGGGCGCAGGGGGGGGTGGTAGATGTTTCACGCCGACTGAGAGGGAGGGGGTGCCCGTCCGACGCCTCTTGACAGTCCAAAAGACGAAGAAGCGGCGATGGTACCGTCAGAGATGCTGAGTGATTTCAATGTGATTTAAATCAAGCTGATTTAATGATTAAATGAATGGAAATCGAGCCCTGTATGATTTATTCCCTTGACCTCTTTCATATAGCCCCCCATCTTTTCCTGAAGCATTGATTTCGGAGGTTCCAAATGGGTGTTACATTAGCTCAGGCGACTTCCAGTGCGCTTTGTCGAGATGAAATTGTTCTCCTTTTCCATCCGGCAAGACCGTCACGGTACCCATAGGTACCTCTGGGTACCGTATCCGGACGGCGGTGCCCTCGTGCACTGGTCCAGCAACATTTTGAAAATTTACATGAATAAATAGATCGATTAATGAAAAGTGCCTGGATGTATATATCTCATTCCAGGCACGTGCGTGCAATACCCTGGCCTTCAGAGCGGTGGCGCGCTCGACAACGCGTCAACACCGGGCACGCCGGCCGGCTCCATACCCGCGAGCGCGCACGGGGGCACGTACAGCCACGTTGCCTTGGCAGGGGGAACGTGGGGCGGGGAAAGAGGTGCTGCCGCGGCCACCGCAGCGGCGGCGGCCCGCAGGCGTCGCGCGATGTCCACGGGACGGGCCGTCACTCCGCCGTGCAGCGCACCTGCGCACGTCGGGCGGGGCGGCCGACACGGCTCACGGGCGGGCGGTTGGGACCGACTGCAGCGCGACGGGGCGCCTCTAATCGCGCCGCTAGATGGCGTCAGAAACAGCCGACGAGCCACCGCAACAGAAACAGCGCCCAGGCAGGATCATCCGTGGGTCATCGCGGGCGCGTCGAACTCCGGAAGTCGCTGCACGCCGTCGCCGCGCGCAACTCGGGGCCGTGGGAGGCGGCAGAGGGGCAGGCGCCCTCCGGGCCCTGAGACCCTTGTGGCAGGACAGTCCTTCTCAGCCACGTAACTATATGTGCTTTTAGCGTCATCGTGACCCTTCCAACGATGACACGCCCTGAGATCCCTGCGCAGCGGGACCAGAACCGTCGTCAAAAGCACGTCTGTTTTTGCCTGTTTCGAGCCTCTTGGAGGCCCGTGTTCCTGTTTGAAGAAACAGAATTCCTGTGCAAAAAACAGATCGACCCCGCTTGACAGGCTCTCAGGGGCCATCCCATGCGAGGTCCTTGCATGATTGTGTTGGCGAGAACAGGAATCGTTTCTCACTCCAAACATTGCGCCTGCTAGCAGAGCCATAGATGCTTTTCCGCCTCTTTCTCTTTCTGGAAGGGTGAAGTGTATACGTCTTATGCCGTGTCTCGCTTTTTACGAGTGGAGATGCATCTATTCCTGCGAACAAATTATTTTGGCGTCTTTTCTGGAAAAACCCAGCCTTGACAGAGCCCCTGGGCGGTTTGCAGATAATCTGTTCGTCCGAAAACACGCAAAAGCAGACGTGCTCTTGACGACGGTTTTGGGCCCGCTTCGCTCAGGACGCGAATGCAGACTGCCACCTCTGAAACGGAGAGCAAGTCTCTTGATCTAAGTATATGACTGCATCACTACACTTTGAGAGCACCCTGTCCTAAATAGGGTTGTGCATCACGCCCTTTTTTGGGTGGCGGGGTGGGCGATGCACTCCTAATCACGCCGTTTTGCACGCCTCCAAGACCGGCACGCCCCTCTTCACGCCCCTATAGTAGCCCCCGGTATTTTACATATATTTGAGATGCGAATCAAAGTACTAAACAATCTTGCAATTCGGCTGGTTAAGACGACCACAAAGTTCCCTGGCCCCATGAAGAAAACAGCTACATGCGATACACTCTCTTGGCATCCGCTAGGTACCACTCTGCGTCAAAGATGCTATGCAGCATGACGGGACGTCGGCTCGCCTGTCCACCACCGGCCGCCCCACCGGCCGCAGTCTGACCCATGCGGCCGCGCACAAAGCCAGAGCAGATGGTCATCAGATCATTCTCTGTCATGGCCACGGGGGCGTCCACCTCGTGCCTTGTTCTGCGCCGCCGCCAACACCCGCCACAAAAATACAGGCTGTACCAGTTAATGGCCCACCGGCCGCCGCCACCAGCCGGCTCCAGGGCCGGAAGCAATGGGCTTGACGGTGTCGGCAGCCGCAGCGGCGCGCGCCACATGACTGATTTTCTGGCCCGACGCTGGAGGTTGACCAGACGTCAACAGTCACGCAGTTCTTGACGGGTCCGTGCATGATGCGGCTGACTGTCGAGCACGCCCAAACCCCCTTCTGTTTTCCTCAACCGCTTCTTGAGCACGGAAAGCACCTCATCCTGCTTCCGTTGCAGCACCACCGTAGACATGCCCCGTCGCGTTGGAAGAGAGTCGAGCCCAGACACCCATTTGGTGAATAGGCCACGGGAGACGGGGGACTCGAGCACATTAAACGGCAGCGAGGAGAAGAGCAAGGCCTCAAGAAGATCGTCCTCAAACTCGCGCTTCATACGCGGCGAAAAAGCGCGTGCGACGTGGCGGTCCATGGGGCCCATGGTTAGGCTAGAGCCGACTCCCACTGTGCTCTCTGCTACGCGCCGGCGGTGCTTGCGCACCGACTCCTTGCCACGACCTACAACCTCTCGGGCGTCCGTCGTTGCATGAGGGCAGCGGCGGAGGTGGCTCGCCAGCACGTGGACGCGCCCGTTGATGGGTACTCGCTTGCCCGTTGCCGCAGTGCAGAAGCTGCAAAAGGCCTCCTTGGAACGGGACTTGACGGAGAAAATGGCAGCCGAGCGCGTGAAGTAGCCTCAGATCTCGTGGTACCAAGGCTTGGACAGCTCGTCTACTTCAGCGTCGTCGTAGTTGTCCGTCTCGCTTCCATCCTCAATGATCACCTCAGCGACGCCGTCTGCGTCAGCGGTGGAAGCGCGAGGGTGCGTACGGATGCGACCCTGGGAATGAAGGCGTGTGGAAGAGGAGCCCGCAGCGTTGCTGGTCGAAGGAGGTCCGCGTGGAACAGTGTGAGCAGCGGTCTCGCTCTCCTGGGTTCCCACCGCGGCACGCTCCATGCTGGGACGGCCACTGGCCTGAGGGGCAGCGCACATGCGGTGCAGTGGAAGGATGTGGGGGAACGAAGAGCGGACGGGGGAACCGCACCTACGACAGGGACTGTTGGCCCAGAAGAGGTGCTGTTCGTCGGACGCACGCGTCGCGGCAGACTCTTCGTCACGCACGCTCTGAGCGCTCGTGGGGCTGGGAGGGTCTGAGGCAGACTCGTCGTCACGCACGCTCTGAGCGCTCGTAGGGCTGGGAGGGTCCGCACGCACGCACGTCGGGCGGTGCCCGAAGGTGGCACGGGTCCCCACAGCCGCACGCATGGTCGGGCGAGTCCCTTCTCACTGACAAGGCCCGCAGACGCCGAGTGGAGCCGTTACAGTGACCCGTAACGGCAAGCGGCGCGACCGACAGAAACCAATCCCAGCAGAGGAGCGCGGAGAGCCCTGTCCAAAGCAGAGAACCCGACGTTGCAGGCGCTCGGGGCTGGCGAGTCGGGGCTGGACGGCCAGCAAGAGCTGTGCCACTGGAGAAACGGTGACAGTCAGCGGCACCGACAGGGATATCAAAGGACATGTCAAGACGCCAGTGGTTGGCAGACGCGCATGAAGGAACCGTCACCACCGACGTGTGAGCCATGAATGGCTGCCAAAGCGCGGGTACCAAAGCGCGAGGACCAAAGCACGAGGACCAAAGCGCGAGGACCACGCGCGCTGCAAAAACCGACCAGAAGCATACGTTCTCGCGGACAACTGGCAGACAGGCGAAGGCCATCAAGCACAACACAGTCGTGTGCGGGCAGCGCGGCTAGGCGCCGACGCGTCATCAGCAGCGTGTAAGGTGGGGGAGTCGGCAACAGGATCCGGGAGACACGCGTGCGCTGGAACCAAAGGGACGCAGCGGGGCCGTGGCGCAAGAAAATCCACGATGCAGGCGGATCAAATCGTGAGCGCGACGTAACACAAAGGTAGCCCGCGCCAGATGTGCATATCCAGAACGTAGCCTACCGTGACAGCTGATGAGAAATCTGAACTGGCGCGCGCATTGCAAGTACCAATCGTAAGTACTTAATGCTTCACTGCTATACAACTTCTATGAATGGCGGCATCTGATTGGCCCCAAGACATTAAGTACTCCAAAAAGAGAAAAAAGTATGTACTTAACACGACTTTTTTGCGCATGCGCTCCGGCAACGACCAGGTCGGCGGCGGCGATGAAGAGGGCGCCGGCGGCGAGCTACAGCGCCTCCTCGACGAGTAGGTCGCTCGATGCGCCGCGGCCGGCGCCGGCGTCCCTGGCCAGGACGTTGGCCTTCCCGGCGACGAGGACGCCCCCGTGGCCATGACAGAGAATGATCTGATGACCATCTGCTCTGGCTGGGTGCGCGGCCGCATGGGTCAGACTGCGGCCGGTGGGGCAGCCGGTGGTGGCCAGGCGAGCCGACGTCCCGTCATGCTGCATAGCATCTTTGACGCAGAGTGGTACCTAGCAGATGCCAAGAGAGTGTATCGCATGTAGCTGTTTCCTCCATGAGGCGAGCGAGGCGACCTCTCGTGCGGCCATCTACTGGCTCGGTTGTTGTCTGACGGGTCTGCTTCGACCTCTATTCTGGGTGCCTGGACGCATTCACTGATCTCGAGTCGCACGTCGATATCGATGACCAGCCTCCCAGTCGGGGGCGACGCCATTGACGCCAGTCTTTCATTCTAGGCACGAGCGTAGTACGTACTTGTGGTTCACATCGGGTACCCCGACAGCCATCGTTCCCTTGGCATGCCACACCGCGACGATGTCCATTCACAGTACGCACTGCAAACAGTGTGCACGCTCTCCAGACCTCCGACGATTCCGTGTCGTGTCGTTCAGCCACATGCCTACTCCGTCCTTGACAAATCATCTCCGTCCCTGATTTAATCGCGAATGCACCCACCGGCCAGCCGTTCCCGCTCATGCTGTGCTCGTCCACCATCCTTTCAAGTTCTGTGACCCAACGATACGTCATCCACTGACCCCGCTCTTACCCGAAGGAAGTCTTCCTGCACTCTTTCGTTGCGGCAGGGTCGTCCTCGTGGATTCAAGAACAAGTTATGTACGACCAAGCAGCACCGTGACTTGCATGTATGGGAGGGAGGACAGGAAACTTGAAGAATGACTATGAGGAGATTGGTGATGGGGAGATGCGCAATGCGCACATAGCTGAAGACACCAGATTGGTTTTTCATTGCGAACACAGGAGGGGCAGTACACCTTGTGCTGGTGCCGACTGATGCCATCATGACACAAGCCCGCCTCTTTTGGGCAGCCATGCCCGACTGTTGACAGCGAGAGGCGTGTGTTTGGAGTGGGAGCTCAGTCTGTGCGCACAGTCGCGCAGAGCTCGTACTGTCCGTCGCGCACCTGTTTCAGACCTGCCATGAGAGAAATGGTCGCTCTCTTTTTTCCTATCCCCCTGAGCTCCCCCTGTCCCTTCCCTCCCCTGCTTGTGTGTTCAGGCGTCCCCCCTCTCCCCCCATCCAAAATGCACACTTGCTACTCCGCCCCGCACGTACGCACCCGCGCGACACCATTGCCCCGCAGAGTTTCTGTCAGCACGGTCGTACAGCCTGTCCGCTGCCGTCGACCGCGCCTCCGCATTCACCGTCGAACGACCGCGACGACTTGGGCGCGTGGTCTCTCGCCACCACGCCGAATCGCCAGGCGGGCACCTCCCTCCGCCATTGTCGGAGCGTATCCGACTGCTCAGCTCCATCAAGCTCGCAAGGTGGGCTCGTCCGCCCGCGTCGCCAAACAACGCACATGCTGTGCGCATGTTGTAAAGACCACAGCACATGGACTGCACTGTGCTACACCCAGGGGCAGGACGAGACCGCGTGCCACTGATAGCGCGTGCCATCTGGCACAAAGTTGACGACGAGCTGGGGGCCGGGCACAACCGGAGCCGCACGCCAGGAGACTGCCGCGCCAGCAGCTTTCATGAGGGCGGCTCGGCCCCAAGTCCATGGCGCCTGCACCTGCCCGTCAATGGACATTGCTGTGCCCATCCCGCACAGATGGTGCCCACGCATCGTGGCGTTGAGCACCTTGTTTGTGGACGCTCGATGGAGCAGTACGACGCCGCGCCCGGAAACTTCAATGGAGAAGTTGGCACACAACTGCGCCGAAAACATCCTGTGGCCTGATGCCCCCAGCACGCATTTGACATGAAGTACTTACTTTTTGTCAAGCACGCCCCAATAGGGTTGCACACGACGCCCCTATTTCGGGGGCGTCAGGGGCGCGCGACGGATATGACGCCTTACTGACGCCCCATTAGGCAGCCAAAACGCCCTCACGACGCCCCAAGTAGCACCCTGAATA
>Ga0115031_1001023_pt1 | contig 20600 bp, 13 predicted proteins | sample Maine_Asex4_meta_FD_87301 | JGI IMG/M metagenome (GOLD analysis project Ga0115031, IMG submission 87301) | Marine algal microbial communities from Maine, USA - Maine_Asex4_metaG | ecosystem: Host-associated > Algae > Red algae > Unclassified | place: Maine, USA | collected 2015-01-05
CCCAAGTAGCGCCGAATCTGACGTTGTGACGGCGGATCACCCTCGGGGCCACTCAATTCTTGGTAAGCGGCCTCGTACTGTTCGAACGTGACACCGGGACGACCGGGTGTGCGGGTGGTTGAAGTGGTCATAACGGTTGATCGTTCAATTTATAATACGTATGAAATAAAATAACGTAATCGTTATCGTGTCTCTTCAATGTACGTAATAAGAGATTGAATACTTTCAGAAATGCCGTTTGTCGGATGTTATATGTTGTTGATCTGATAGAATTGGCTCATGGTCACTGATCTGACATCGACCGAGGGCACCGATATCGCCCTGCGGCGTGAAGAGGCAATGGAGGCCGCTCGCCGCTATGCCCACCACAGCAGAGCTGAAAGCACCTGGCGCACCTACGAGAGCGCCTGGAGAATATTTCAGGCCTGGTGCAACTCGGTGTCACTGTTGGCGTTGCCAGCCGAACCGGATACGGTGGCGATGTTCATTGGCGCACAAGCGGATGCTGGGCTTGCTCCGGCCACCCTGGCGCATCGTTTGGCGGCCATTCGACTCATGCATTTAGGGCAGGGATTGCCGTCGCCGCACAACACGTTAGCGGTGATGGAAGTGATGCGCGGCATCCGCCGACAACGCGCCAAAGCCGGGGAGGGGCCTGAGAAAAAGGCACCCGCTGTTGATGAGGTTATTAAACGGATGGTTGACCAGCTGGACACCGAAACCCTGCGGGGCAAGCGCGATCGCGCGTTGTTGCTTTACGGTTACGCCGGTGCATTGCGACGATCTGAGCTCGTCGGCATTGATCTAAGCCATATTGAGGCGCATGATCGAGGGCACTTGCTGACCATTCCACTATCAAAGGGAGACCAGGAAGGGCGAGGGCAGACGATCGGTATCCTAGGGCAGACCGATTCGCCATATTGTCCGGTGGCGGCATTACAGTCCTGGATCGTGTCGAGTCGCATCACCTCAGGGGCAGTGTTCCGCCGGTTCTATCGCAGTGATGTCTTAAGCGACAAGCGCTTGGGCGATCGGGCAGTGGCGGATTTAATCAAAGAGTCGGTATACCGATTGAAAGATCCTTCACTGGACTATCACCAGTTTTCTGGACACAGCTTGCGCCGCGGATTCCTGACCAGCGCTGGTAAGAACAAGGCTGATTTGCTGAAAATGATTGCGCAGTCGCGCCATGCGCGAGTAGATACTGTGCTGGGGTATGTCGATGATCCGCAACGATTCGAGAATCATGCTGCAGAGAACTTATTAAAACAATGACGATGGATAGATTCCTCGAGGCAATGATGATTCTTGCATTGGTCTGGAAGCCAATGAAATGAGCTGTCTCATGACCGATATGCATTACAGCATAAGTCATAAGAATCATCGGTGGCCGTAGTTAAGATGATGGCGCTGTCAGTTTGGCAAAACAAATCGCCTCAAGTTTGAGCGCGGGACGTATTCGGGTCTTCACGGTGACCAACCGTCGGTGCAACGATAATAAACCTCCTTAAGTTCCGGATATGCCGTAAGTGTCTAAATCAATAAAGAAATAACGCATTCCACGCCCGATAATGAAGCCAGACGGACGTGGGAAAGAGCGCTAAACTGTGCCGATGGACTCATTCCCCAGCGACGATTCTGTATCACAAACTGCGATAGCCGAGATCCGTGCCGAGCTGGAATTGCCACAAGCAGAGGCGCAAGATCTAGCGAGAGAGAGCCTGTCCGAAAATACACGACGGTTGTATGAGTCGGATTGGCGCGGGTTTCTGACTTGGGCACAGAGGGCGCAGGTCGCTAACCCCGCGCTGCCAGCAACCGATGACACGCTCGCGCTGTATGTGGGACCACATGTTGAAACGAAACCTTCAACTATGGCTCGTCGCCTAACGGCCATTAGACTCATGCACCGCTGGTCGGGTCATGAAACACCTTTTGACAAGGCACCGAGTTTCACCGCCGTCTACTCTGGTTACAAGAAACGTTGGGCGCAACGCCGATCACCTGTAGCACGGCAAGCGGCAGCTACGGAATCCATCATTCGATCGCTGGTGGATAAACAGATAGCGATAGCCTTATTGGACTGCGCAATCGTGCAATGTTATTGGTCGGCTTTGATGGGGCGTTGCGGCGCTCCGAATTGGTTGCTCTGGATGTCGAGCACTTGTCAGCGTATCAGGAAGGACTCGAGCTGTTCTTGCCAATGTCGAAATCCGACCAGGAGGGACAAGGTGCCACAGCTTTGATACTCGCCAGGGCAGATTCACCGTATTGTCTAGTGCGTGCGTTGATCAGCTGGCTTGATAGTGCCAGCATTTCTGAAGGAGCTGTATTTCGCAGGCTGCATCGACGGGGAAATACTCTTCAACTCGGTGAAGAGCGGCTATCTGATAAGGCGGTGTACCGGTTAGTTAAAGGCGCGGCTACCGATATCGGATTGCCTGGTCGCTTCGGTGCACATAGTCTGCGTCGGGGCCTGATCACAAGCTCGTTACAGAACGACGAAAACGTCAGTGCTGTGCAAGAGCACTCGCGACATAAAAACATAGCAACGACATCACACTATAACGAACGTGCAAAGGGTTTCGATTCACATCCTGGCAGGTCTTTGCTTAGAAGCAGTGAAAGCAAATAGCCGAACTCAATTTATGAACGAAGAACACGTCAAGAATCAAATCATTCTGCCATGGCTCAGTGAGGCTGGCGTAGAACTTGGGCAACTGCAGTTTGAAACATCCTTCAATGTTCGGCTCGGCCGCCAATCAATTCGAGTCGGTGACGGGAAAGCGACTAGCGCCGCACGTGGTCGCCTAGATATTCTGGTCACAAGGGAGGATAGGAACCTCTTACTGATAGAGGCTAAGGCTGCCGATCAGCCATTAGAGGATAAAGACCGAGATCAGGCTATTTCCTACGCTCGGATTGTTGACCCGATAGCGCCCTATGCGTTGGTGACGAATGGGAAGATATTCCATCTGTATGAGACGCTCACAAAGCAACTTATCGACCCATCTTCAATTAGGACAGACACGTTAGAATTGTCATTGCCTGGCGATGATCTGGCCGAAGCACAACGCTTGTTTCTTAGATTAAGTCGCTCAAACCTTATGGCTTTCTGCGAACTTGTTACGCTACAAGGGTTGCAGCACTTGAAAGGATCGATCGCTCAACAAAAGAAGTACATACCGGAGCTGCATATATCGAGAGCCTCCCTTGGCAAACAAGTTGATAGATTTCTGAGCTCCTGTGTTTCGACGTTGATATTAACGGGTCCTTCTGGTGTGGGTAAGAGTTGTGAGCTATGCTCAATCGCCGAATACCTACTACGCACTCAGCGGCCAGTCTTCTTCTTTAATGGATCACTGCTTGAAACAGGTATTCTCGAGGCAATAGCAAATGAGTTCGAATGGCAGTTTGAAGCTGATATTTCAGCAACAAACATACTAAAGCGCATTGATCGATTGTCGAACGCAGGCGGTTGTATCGTTGTGATTGATGCCATTGACGAGTGGATTTATGAAAAAAGAAGTGTTCAGCTAGCCAACGTTATTACAGCACTTGAAGGGAGGAATATAAAATTTATCCTATCTTGCAAGGATACCGCTCTGGACAATTTTACCAGCATATCAGGTGTCCCCACAGCTACGCGGTCGCAATCACAGATACTTCAAATCCCGTTATTTGAACAAAGAGAATTTGCGGATGCACTGAAACGGTATCGTGCTGCCTACGATATCGACTACGTATTCGACCATGATGTGTTGCTCGAAGCTAGAGAGAATCCGTTCTTACTTCGCATCCTATTCGATACGGCCAAACAGAATGAATCATCAGAGTTTACTTTTGAATCAGGAGAAATATTTAACAAATATCTGATGCTGATTAGTCAGAAGACAACTGATCCAGCAAAAGCAACTAGAACAATTGACGCTATCGCCAGGCAATTGTACAACGCAAACGCCGATCAAGTTACTGAAAGTGAAATCCGATCCGCGCTTGGCTTGTCAATCAATGATGATCTCATGAGTGACCTTTTCGACTACGGCATTTTGTTTCGGCGCCTGGACGATGCGAATGTGCCTTCGATCGGTTTCTACTTTCAACAATTACGTGACTACGTCATTGCATTCAGAGTCATCAGATTCAGCACACTGACCGACAACACATTTAAACAAACGCTGGCAGAAACAAGCTTCCCAAGCGTCAGAGGGGATGCGTTAATCTCGTTCTACCGCATTTCGCCTGTTGAACAAAAACGTTGGATAGATCAGAAATTTCGTGACCGCGCTTCAGAATATCTTAATGAGTATGTAAACACTATAAAAAACCACTTCCCAGCTGCTAGTTCGCGATTTGATCCAATTGGGGATGAAAAAGTAGGTTTCGTTGGGGAGTTGCTGATGCCAGACTTGCGGATCGGGCACCACGGATTTAGACCGATCTCAGATAATGATCTAGACGTGGAATTCGCACCCGTATCCTCACTGGATTTGGAGCTTGGCAATCGAGGACGCAATCGTATTTTCAGGGATGTATCGATAACTCGAATTGGTGTGCAGAACTGCAGCTTTCGAGATGGGGGTGTTGACGTTGTTAAACTTTTCAATGATCAAATATTTCCACAAATTGAAGAACTTATCCTTGAAGGGAATTTATGTGAAAAGAACAACCCGGACATGCTGGAGGAATATCTGGTAGGTGTGATTCTCGATAAATCCGATATCTTCAAGCAGCTTTACAAGGATGGCTCGAATACTCTGCCAGATAGCATTGCATTAGCTGAAATAAATAGGTGCATGCTTGTTGAAAGGCTGCAATACCACTTTGAAACTTTATATATAGAGCAAGTCCAGGCAGAGCAAAAAACTTCATCGCAGTACTCTGGCGTACATTTATACCACCACACTTGGACTGCAGCAGGTAGAGAATGGGTAGCTAATAATGTGGACAAGTCAATACGTAACGGTACCGAGTTCGCTAATGGTGGGCTTCGGTCTCATGTAGATCTTACTAACCTGAATGACCGAGTCTCTGAAGCTATCAAAAATCTTGAGAGTCACAACCATACCTCTGTTAACACAAAATTTCGTGGTTGTGCAAAGTCCGAGGTTATTGATTGCAAGACTGTTGATGTAAATATCATTGGAAAATATCTTACTTGGCTGCATGTTTGTTATCTGAGCAACTTTGATGCGTTTGCGAAAACCAATCTTCCAACACTTTATCATCTTCCACAATTTCAGTTAAAAGTGCACTCTGTGTTCATGGTGATATCACCTCGTGTGGCTGATAGCGCTGGAAGAGGCGATCACGGCTTGACGATGTATTATTGTGAAACGGATAACGTTACTCAAGTGGCCGTTGTTGTTGATGAGACAAAAGCCATCTATCGCGCTAATGATTCAACTGTGCAAATCGACGGCAAATACCATGACGTTGTCTCAGTGAACTATACAAGCATAAAAAACTATTGTCGTCGCGATGATGGGCTGTACGATTCTCTTTTTAGTGATATGCCTATCAGAGCCTTTGTTTACTCAACGATATTGAACGGATTGAGGGAGCTACAAGCGTCAGATTGTCTTAGTACGTTAATAGCACCAGTGAGGAAGAGTGCATGATGCAGTTGAAGGTGGATTGAGCCTATGTGCGCCGATCTGGATCGTAGTGTGCAGGTACTTGAACCAAGGCATGAACGCGGCCGCCGCTATCGACTGAGTGAGCTTGATTCAAGAGCCCGCGTTGTACTTCTGGGTGAACCGGGTATCGGCAAGTCGACAACACTTGTTCATGCAGCACAGCGCTCTGGCACACAGCCTATTACCGTACGCAGACTCCTGATGCTGGCCTCAGTCCCCACAGGGTCGACGCTGTTCATCGATGCGCTGGATCAGGCACGAACGCGGGACACCGCCGATGACAGAATCGATGCGCTGTCTGTTGCTGTGCGTGAGGGAAATGTCACGCACTGGCGTCTGGCCTGTCGTAGTGAGGATTGGCGTGGACGGGCTGATCTGGATGCTCTGATTCCTGACGGGGCGTCTGAGGAGGTTTGTGTCGTGCAGCTGCTACCGCTCCAGTACGATGAGGCGGCAGCCGTTCTCAGATCGTTGGGCCATATAACGCCTGAGTCATTTCTCGATAGAGCGGCTGCAAACGGCGCCGAAGGATTTACCGAATCGCCTTTGATGCTCAAGCTATTGCACACTGTGTTTGACACGGCGGGGCAATGGCCACGGACACGATTTGAATTGTTTGATCTAGCAACACAACGGCTTGTTGCTGAAACCAACGAGGAGCGAGAGCATCTGCCCCGACCGAGCGTTCCCGCGCTGCTGGATGCGGCAGGCATCGTCTCGTTGTTGCTACTGACAACCGGAACGGAAGGTGTATGGCGTTCGTCGATGGCTCCGCCACTGTCTGACGATAAGCATTTTGTGACGCGCGAAGTGTGCAATGTTGACAATGATGTTCTGGACAACCTGTTTGACAGTGCGTTATTTCGTGGTGAAGGCCACGTATTCGAACCTGTGCACCGCTCAATCGCTGAGTTTCTCGCTGGCCGGTCATTGGCTATGGCTGTGGTTGGAGGTTCAGGCCGAGCCGCCTACCCACTGTCCCGAGCGTTGGCGCTGATCACGGATGCAAACAACAGAGCGCCAACCGAGCTCCGCGGCGTGCACGCCTGGCTGACTGTGCACCTGGCGCGCCTTGGCCGCACAGACGATGCAAGTACCCTTGTCGAGGCGGACCCAATTTCCGCTCTGTTCTACGGCGATGTGGCCTCATTTGACACACAACTTCGACGGACATTACTTTACGCGCTATCCGAGGATGACCCTTACTTCCGCTCACAAGCCAAGGGAGACACTGCCATTGCCGGTCTTGCCGGAGAGGACTTGGCAGAGGATTTTCGTGTAATCCTTAACGATGTAAATTCTCAGCATCACTTGATGATCACTGTGCTTGATGCGCTAGCCGGAGGCAATCCAGTTCTATCCCTTGGCGACCTGCTCGACCAGATCGCACACGATGAAAGTCGACCTTCAGGGCATCGACAACGTGCCGTTGACGCGCTACTAAATTTATCATCTGATCATCACGCAGAAGCCCGACATTTGTTCGACTCCATATCGCAGCTTGCTGCATCGAATGATCGAGAGGGGCTTCGGGCTAAATTGCTGGCTGAATGTTCAGAACCAATGTTTGATACTGATGCCGTGGTCAATGTCCTTCTGACGTACGGCTCAATCAGTCATGATGAAACCATCATGCGATTGTATCCGTTGCAACGACGGCTTCGACAAGTCGCGCGGCCGGATGTACTTGATACGCTCGCTAATCATCAACCGATCCCATGGGCTGAAGCCTACAAATGCTCAGAACTTGAACAGATACTAAATGACATGTTTGTTGCAGCTCTCGACGATGCACCTATGTTGGACTCCACCCGCTTATTACGTTGGGTTAAGGTGCTTTCACCCAGTGCTCATAGCATGCTTACGTCTGAGGCAACAAACGCCATTGGCCGATGGATGGATGCCGAAGGCGGCAGAGAGATTGCGTTGTTTGAGGCGATCCGGTCGAACATGGATACAGAGTGCACTTGGATAGCAAATACCTACACAGAACTCTGCGGGCGATCGGTAACGAGGTCGATTATTAAGCATTTGGTCCGCCCAGCCAGCCCGGACGAAGTCTCCACCGCAGTTCGTACACGCATTACGCTTGCCGTAGATATTCTAACTCACTGGTTCACTGTCGATCTGTTCGATGCGTATTGGCAAGTGTACAACCAGCTTGAGGGCGATGCAGAATTCGCTGAGCAGTTTCAACAACTGACCGTCCGTGAGATCGAGAAGTATAGACAAGACGCCATTGATCGAAAGCGCGAAAAAGATCGAAGCAAGCGCATCAAAAAACGATGGGTGTTAAGACGATTAAGCCGAAGCCTGGATAAAGTACGTGCGGGCAGCGAACAAAAGACAGTGCATCACGCGGCCAGAGCCTATTTTTATCAGGACTCTGAGAACACTACACCCTTCGGTATTCAAAGGGTGCAACAGATCTACGGCCACGAGATCACCGAGGCAATTGTTGAGCGTTGGTGCGCTCTGGCCACCGACGGACTTGAAGAAATCGAAGCGTTCAGGCGGGGTACAACAGCTGGGCAAGGACAACATGAATGGGTAGAACTCGCAGCTGTGGCAGGCATTCATTGGCTGCTGGAACAAGGGAACATAAAGGATTGTGGAGACACACCAATCGCCGTCTTACTCTGCGTCTTCACTCAAGGATATATGCTGCAAGACGAATCGGTGCGGCATCAGATACAGCGGTGCGCACTCGACGGACTAAGTCAATCACAAGAGGGGTTAAACGCGCTTATAGTCTTCTGGGAGTCTTCGTTGGATGCCGGTGCAGTTCACCTGTTGGGTGTGGATATACTTATTGCCAACAAGGATCTGTTGACTCGATTTTCCAGCCAACTGGATTCATTGCTACATCGCCGCCCCGATCTTGGGAAACAGGCCCTGCGAGAAACATTCGAGTTGGCTACGCAGACACTCGAACCTGACAGGATAACCGAGCTTGTAGAAGCAGCGCTCTCAATCGAGCTGTCAAACGATGCACGGGGACTTTGGTTGGCTGTTGGCATTGAACTGGATCCAGCGCGCTTTCAGGAGCATCTATCCAATACCACTGACCTTGCAATTCTGACGACAGCACTTGCGGAGTATTCGATGGGTGCCTACAAATCTGCACTTATTCTGGATGATCCAGCGACGCGTTCTGAACGATATGCGCTTGCCATTGAGTACCTTGGTCCGTCAACATCACCAATGGACGCTCGCAAAAGCGGTGCTGTGACCGATGCTATGCAACGCATTGACGTTGTCAACCGTGCGATGGAGGTTCTCGGCTCAGATACCACTGCCGTTATAAGTGAACGTACTGCCGAACTTCTTGCCAACGATTCTCTCGAGCAATGGCACACGTACCTTCGTCATGTTTTGGCTAAGCAGGCTGCGATACGCCGCGATGAGATATTTAGTAAACCGAATGCCACTGATGTAAGAGCCGCTCTGAATGGCGGACCACCGCTCAATGCAGCTGACCTTCACGCCATCATTATTGAAGAGCTGACATCAATGGCGAACACGTTGCATACTGATTCGACGACGCCATGGAAACAGTTCTGGAATACCGATCGTTACGGCAATGCCACTGAGCCACGTATAGAGAATGTTTGCCGCGATCGAATTCTTGAACGTCTTGCCGATCGGTTTCAACCTTATGCGATCACAGCGGTACTACCTGAAGCGCTACGAGGGGAGGGTACACGCTCTGACATGCTGGTACTGTGTGGCGCAGGAGCAAACTTACCCGTCGAAGTCAAACGACACAATCATGCAGATCTGTGGAGTGCTGCAAGCACACAATTGCAGGGCTAGGGGGCGATAGAGGATTCGGAAATTATCGTACGCTAAGTCAACCCAGCTTGACCCAACCCGCTGTGGCAGGACATTACTGGCCGTCAGTGGAACGTGCAATGCGGTGTCGGTCGGTGCTCACCTGCTGCTCATTGAAGCCGCTGCTGCTCGGGCCATGCCATCATTGCCGTTTTGATCATTACCTTCAGAGTTCTGCGCCCCACACCGTCACGAGCAAGCACCGACATCCCTTGTATTACCGCAATCGCAAAGGTCGCCAAAGCAGAGGTGTTGGTGTCGGTTGGCAAGACACCGTTCTGAACGTCGCGCTTTATTCGTGAACACACTATTTTCATAATGTCACGTCGCACAGCAGTAACCGCCGCCTGAACATCGGCCGAGTCTTTTGAGCCGCTAGCCGTTGCACTGGCCAGTAGGCAACCGGGCGGAGTTGTCTTGCCGGTGAACGCATCGGCTGCCGCCATGAGCATCCCATGAACGGCGTCATAGGCGGTATCAGCCTCATCTAGGACACGCTTGAGGTCCTCGGATGAGCCTGCGTACAGCCGCATCGCCTCGAGAAACAGTCGCTTCTTATCGCCAAAGGCGGTGTAGACACTTGGGGCAGTGATACCCATCGCCGCCGTCAACTCACTGATCGAAGTGGTCTCATAGCCATAGCGCCAGAAGGTCAACATGGCATTCTCGAGAGCGACGTCCCGATCGAACGACAGCGGCCTGCCCGTTTTGCGTGGTGTCGAAGTGTTCTGTTCTTTCATAGCGAGGATTATGAAATCTATTGACAGGGTCGCGCAAGGGTTATAGCCTGTTTCATAACGACCACTATGGAACAATGTGATGCCGCTTACCAATTTTCGCACGTTGGGCCGATCTGGCCTGGCGGTCAGCCCACTCTGTCTGGGCACCATGACATTTGGCCCTGGGGAGTGGAAATCAACTGACGCAGCAGCTCGTAATGTTTTCGATGCCTATCGCGAGAAAGGCGGTAATTTTGTCGATACAGCTGACATTTACTCCGATGGAGTGAGTGAGGAGCTAGTGGGAAAATTCATCAATGACACGGCATCACGCGATGAAATCGTTCTCGCAACCAAATTCGGTTTTAACGCGTCACCCGGCAATCCGCACGCCGGTGGCAACGGGGCAAAGAATATTCACCGAGCGCTTGAAGGCTCTCTGAGACGTCTGGGCACCGACTACATTGATCTGTACTGGATGCATGTGTGGGACAGCGTCACTCCAGTCGAAGAGATCTGCCAAACACTTGGCGATCTTGTACGTGCTGGGAAGATCCGCTACTTCGCATTCTCCGACATGCCAGCATGGGTTGCCATGAAGGCAGCCACGATCGCCACCGAGAGACGCTTGCCAGGGCCGGTAGCCATGCAGGTTGAGTATTCCCTTGTTGCACGTGACGTTGAGCGTGAGCATGTGCCAGTAGCGATTGAGGCTGGCATGGGTATCGTGCCCTGGAGTCCTCTTGCTGGCGGCTTCCTCACTGGCAAGTATCAACGCGAGGACACGAGCAACACGGGGCGCCTAAGCGGAGATAACCCGTTTGGAGACAGCAAGTTTACCGATCGCAATTGGGAACTGTTGGATGTGTTGCGCAAGGTCGCCGAAGAACAAGAGCGATCCCCTGCGCAGGTAGCACTCGCGTGGGTATCGGCGCGTTCTGGCGTGGCCTCAACACTCGTCGGTGCGACCAGCGTCGAGCAATTGCAAAACAACATTGACGCTTTGGATCTGACCCTGACAACCGAGCAAACAGCAGCGCTTGATGAGGCTGGTGCGAACGTGCCTGGGTTCACTGACATGCTCGCAAGTACTCCCGTCCGCCGAATGATCTTCGGCGGTGACTACGTGAAGGCTTGGAGCGAAATAAAGTGATGAAACGCTGGATACTGAAGCACGACGTTACCGATATCGATGGTCTCGCTCTTGAGGAGACCGCGATTCCCGAACCCGGTCCGAATCAAGTTCGGATACGAGTCGAGGCGATTTCACTGAACGCTCGCGATCTCATGGTCATCGCTGGGCCGTTCGGTCGCATGCCCGGCGAGGACATTGTGCCCGCATCTGATATGGCAGGCATCGTTGATGCCATAGGAACGGGCGTCACGGACTGGACGGTCGGTGATCGAGTCGTGAATCTGCACTTCAAGGGCTGGCACACAGGTGCGCCACCAGCAGACGCAGGGATGGGACTGGGTGCGCTCAATGAGAATGGTGTGTTGAGCGAATATGTCGTGCTGGACGCTGCTCGTATCGCGCGAACACCGACATCGCTAACGGCGACCGAAGCTGCCTGCCTACCGTGCGCGGCGGTTACCGCCTGGAATGCGCTATTCGGCGATCACCCGGTGGCCGCGAAACAACGCGTCATGATTACCGGTAGCGGAGGCGTCGCGTTGTTCGCGATGCAGCTGGCTTTAGCGGCCGAGGCCTCGGTAAGCGCGATTTCTGGAAGCGCTTCCAGCAGACGACATCTATCAGCCTTGGGAGTAGAGCCTGTGATCGACCGCATTGCTACTCCCGACTGGGGGCAGGCTGTATTCGATGCAACCGGCGGAATCGACAAGGTTATCGACACGATCGGCATAGGCACGGCAAATCAATCGTTGACCGCGCTCAAGTACGGCGGCGAAGTCGCAACGGTAGGTCTGATGGATATGGACGGTCCCCCTATAGGCTTTTCGCTCTTTGGTAAGTCTTTGCGCGGAATCATGGTCGGCAGCGGTGCCATGTATGAAGACCTGTCTTCCTTTATCGACAAGCACAGTCTCAAGCCGATCATTGGCGAACGATTCGAACTGGAGCATGCACAAGAAGCACTGCGGACCCTGGCAACTTCCAGCACATTCGGCAAGATCGTAGTCGAGCCTTGATCAAGCAACAGGGAGCTCTACTGATGGCGACGATAGTGACGAGCACAGTCTCCACTGCTACACAGGTGGAAACAAAGATGAGCGCAACGCAGCTTGACGCACTGATGACCGGCAACTCGATTTACCTCGAAGAGCCGAACGGCGGCGGCGAGATCGTGCTCTGGTATAGCGCTGACGGTACCGCCATGGCGCGACTGCCTTCTTCCTCGATGCTTGACGGAACGTGGTCCATCAAGGGCGATGCCTCTTGCATCGTGTGGAGCTACAGCCCGAAAGACAGTTGTTCCGTCTTAGTCAAGCGCGATGGTCAGATGCTCTTGCTCGAGGTCGGTACTAACAGGCTTCTAGGTACGGTAAAGCGCATCGTGCCAGGCAACTCGGAAGAGTTGTGAGTACGAACTCTATAGATCTGCTTTCTAAATCACAACAGCTCGAGGCCGAACCGCAACCGATTGCTGCGACGATTTCTGATTTCCCGAACGGCAGCGACCCTGACATCGAATTCGTCGCCAATCCTAACGACCTGGATCAGCACCTCGTGATCTACGTCGCCAAACCTGATTCCACCACGTTCGATCCACTCCGATTCTTTGATCACTGTACTGCCAGCCACGACACTGTTTCAGCAGATCTATCGGCCCAACGCGCCGCTACCAGGAAAAAGCTATGAAAATGACCCGCCGTCAGTTTATCCGCAACGCCGCCGTTGCGTCTGGGACGATCGTGTTCGGTGATGGACTCATTGGAGCGAGCATCAATCCCGCCGAAGCCGCCACGCGGCGCTATGACTACATCATCTGTGGAGGTGGCACAGCCGGATGCATACTCGCAAACCGCCTCACCGAAGACGGCTCCACAGTCTTGCTGATCGAGGCTGGTGGTCCAGACAACTCCGAAGCGATTTCGACGCCCGCCCGCCTCTTCGAGCTCTGGAACTCCGAATTCGACTGGGCGTACTTAACCGACCCCCAAGAAGGCTGCAATGACCGCCAGATTTTCTGGCCACGCGGTCGAGTCGTCGGTGGGTCTTCGTCGATCAACGGCATGGTTCACAAACGAGGAAATGCCGCCGATTATGACGCATGGGCTGCAGCTGGAAACACTGGTTGGGACTACGACAGCGTCCTGCCATACTTCAAAAAATCCGAGACTTTCTCACGCGGTGCAGATCAGTTTCACGGCGGCGACGGCCCCCTGCAGGTCACTGCCGACTACCAACCCCATCCCGTTACCGCCACTATGGTCGACGCGGCTATCGAAGCCGGCTACGAGTTCAATGCTGACAACAATGGCGCCACTATCGAAGGCGTCAGCTACGCGCACCTCAATATCAAGAACGGCCTTCGTCACTCAGCCGCCGTCGCCTATCTCCAGCCTGCACTCGAGCGCCGGAACCTGACGCTCATAACGAACGCCCGAGTCGAGAAGCTGATCTTGAACCGCAACAAGGCCAAAGGCATCGTGTACAACCAATTTGGTCACACTGAGCAAATCCGTGCCCGACGTGAAGTCATCCTGGCCGGGGGTACTATCGAGTCTCCCCGCGTGCTCATGCTCTCAGGCATCGGTCATCGCCGAGAGCTCCGCAAGCACGGCATCAGAGTCAAAAAACACCTTCCTGGTGTCGGCCAGAATCTTCACGAACACACGGCCGTTCCAGTCATCTTCGAAGGCTCTGAACCACTTCCGCCACCATCGGATCCATCACTTCAGCCCTTTCACGCCCAGGTGTACACACGCTCCGAGCCCAACCTTGCAGATCCTGATCTCCAACTGCTGTTCCTTCACGTCCCCGGTTACTCACCTGGCCAAGACCCCGTCACGCCAAACGGGTACACGCTTATCTCAGCGGACTACAACCCCACCAGCCGAGGGCAGATCAAGCTCACCGGTCGTGAGCCTACCGATCCGCTCTCGCTCGATCCGAACTACCTCGGCACCAACGAAGACGTTCGGACCCTCGTCACTGGCATCCGCCGAAGCCGCGAAATCGCAGCTCAACCGGCTTTAGCTGCCATCACCGCTCGTGAGATCTACCCCGGCGCTGATGTGCAGAGCGACGAAGAGCTCGCCGAATACGCCCGGAACACTCTTGTCGCTTACCACCACCAAGTCGGCACCTGCAAGATGGGCAACGACCGACAAGCTGTCGTCGATGACAAACTGCGCGTTCACGGTATTCGTCGCCTTCGCGTTGTGGATGCCTCCAATATTTCGTTAAAACAGGTTTTCTACGGATTTTTATGCCTGACGCTTGATATCATTCGCTTCCGGTCGGCTTATTCGCGACACCTGCAGTCATCAAAGCCCTTTCACCGACGTTGCGCTTGTAGCAGCTTACATGCATCACCAAGCGCTGATGCTGGATACGTGTGAACCTCCAATTGAAATACAACTCCTAACGCTTTCGATGCTCTCTCTACACTTGGCGGCGCCCCGACAGTAACGTAGCGACGAACTCGATATAGCTCTCGAAATTTAGCCTTAATGACGTCCACACTAAGTAAGGATGCTGCATCCACCTTAGTTTCAATCTGGCTTGAAAAGATCAGTAATACGTCAATTTTGTCTTCGTTATCGTCGAACGCTTGATTCAGGGCCGCAGCTAAACTCTCTACAGATACTTCGGTCAACGACCCATTAATATCGAATGCGTAAACCCGCGGATTATCGGTCGGCGAGTGACTCACAACAGACGGCACAATTTTCTCCCCCTTCGTTAAACGTTTGACTATCTCGCGTAGAACCATCCCACTATAGCCATAGAGGCTCACGGTATTGTGATTAACAGCTTATCCGAACACGCTTTGAGTGTGGGTTGTAGCTCTGTCATTAGTAAAATTTACTTACGCTGGGTAGATGCGTGCCAAATGAGTAGCCTAGTCATAGGCGTCAGCTGACGCAGCCGCACTATTACCTAAGACCAAATTTAGCCCATTTTTCAAGCAGCTAACGCCTCTAACCACAATCTCCTAAGGGCACACCATGCTTGCCAATTGTCACGATGATGAACAACCTAGTACCGGCGAATGAATGCACTGAATAGAGTTGATCCGGACGCTGAGTCACACTTGTATCAAGTGGTTAATTTGGCTGCAATCATCTGCCAAACGCCCATCGCTATCATAAGCCTTGTCGATTCTGAACGCCAGGTGCTCATAGCTAGCAAGGGTATCGATATCACTGAGTTACCTTTAACAGATCCGCTATTGATCCACAGCTCGCTTCAGGATGAACCGCTCATCGTACCCGATACCATGCTCGATGAGAGAACCCGCGACAGTGTGCTTAACGATCCTGAACATTACGGCATGCGCTTTTTCGGCTCAGTGCCGCTGCAGTCACACGCTAATCTGCCGATCGGCATGTTATGTGTGATCGATTCGACACCACGGGCTCTCAGTGATGACCAGATCAGCTCGCTGAGCTTGCTCAGCGGGCAGGTCATGGCGCATATCGGTGCTTATCGGACGCGCGAGGCAGTACGGAGACAGCATGCTATGTATGCTGATCAGAGCGAGGAGCTTTTGCAGGCAAATCACCGACTGCGAGAGGCTAACGAAAAGAAAGACCGGTTTTTAGCTGCGCTCTCACACGAGCTTCGTAATCCACTTAGCGCCGTGCGCTACGGTGTCGCGACACTACAAGCAGCTCAACAGGCCGAGACGTCGGAGCAGACACTTCAGATGATTTCGGCGCAATGCTTTCAGCTCACTCGACTGTTGGACGATTTGCTTGACGTCTCCCGAGTTGACCGAGGATTGATTGTGTTGAGGCGCGCACCGATTAATCTAGCTGAGGTGATCCAGTTGGCGTCTAGCTCAGTGCAAAACGAGGCACGAGAGAAGGGCCAGCACCTTAAGATCGACCATTCGGAGCGCCATATATTTGTTCTGGCCGACAAGACGCGATTATTGCAGATCCTTGTTAACCTACTGACGAATGCAATTCGCTACACCCCGGCACAGGGAGAGATCGCACTGAGCGTAGATGTGAGCGATCAATCGGTGCACATTCATGTTCAAGATAACGGAATAGGCGTAGATCCAGCCGACCAAGTAAGTATTTTCTCCGAGTTCTCACAGGGCAATAATGTGGGCGATGCGCATAGCGACGGATTAGGTTTAGGCTTAGCACTTGTCGCAGAGCTGGTGCGTTTGCATCACGGTGAGATCGAGCTGGACAGCAAAGGCGTGGGCATGGGCAGTCGATTTACCGTACGATTACCAATGGCAGCGACACCGAGTATCGGTAATTCCGAGCCAATAGCCGCTACAGCGGAACCCACGCCATCTCCCATGTTGGATATTCTCCTCGTCGATGACAACTATGACAGTATTAAACCGTTGGGGAAGCTGCTGGAACGACGTGGTTATAAGTGTCAGTTAAGCGTTTCAGGAGAACAGGCTCTGGAGGCTTGCGCTGAAACTGTACCCGATGTCGTATTGGTTGATATCAGTATGCCGGGCATGTCTGGACATGAGTTCGCCCGAACCTTTAGGCAGCGTTACCCCGACGCACGAACTCAACTGTATGCGATGTCGGGGCATAGCCAGCCTAGCGATCGTCAGCAGAGTACCGTTGCGGGGTTTGAACACCATCTTGTCAAGCCTCTAGAGTTAGAGTTTCTCCTGCTTCTTTTAAGGTCGACGCGTGATCAATCATCTCTGTGATGACGGGCAGTTCTTTACACCAAATATCTGACCAAATTTCATGGTCCAGTAAAGATAACTGCACCACTCTCGTTCTACTCGGTGCAAGAAAAATCTCAGTCAGAGATGACGCAGGTACTCTTGTCGAAAACCATGGCATTGCCCTTCAGCTGTTCATCCTTTCTACATCGTCATCATTTAGTCGCACGAACCCAGGGTCGTCAAAAGATGCTTGTCGGATGCATGATCAGCTGTTGGCATTTATGTTCTGGTAGGCCTCTCGTTCAAGATCAGTGGTCATGCCGATGTGCAGCACGAGTGACTAGCTACAGAGGAATCATAAGAACGGACAGTATTTCGTCTATCACGGTGTTGAGAGACGCTGGAAACATAACCAGCAGTCATGTTAACGGCCCTGCATGCTGCAGACCGGCATAGGGCGAGATCACAATATGCCAGTATTGGCATGCAGTTATAGATACGACAGATAGGGTGGTTAGCGATAGTTCTTTGCCGGAAGTTCAGCCATCAGCTGTGTGCATTAGTGAACCGACTATTTCCACAATCCGTATCGTGTTGAATTCTGTAAAAGTACGTTTTGATTGGCTCTGGGGCTCGACGAACAATGTTTGGGCAGCGTTTCTGTGTAGACCTATTTTTAATCAGATTACCACTTGTTTTTTAGCAAGACTGTCCCAAATACGCTAGTGCGAGATACTCTCACTCTGCTTCTAATTTGTCGTTATGGTATATGTTAACGAACCAAAGACCGGTCGTCGGGATGAGGCAGCGCTCAATAATATGAATGTTGAGGCGCTGCGCTCTACTGTCCAGTGGCAGTCCAATGCTCTGAATGCTATCCGGGACGGTGTGCTAATTGCCGACGCTCGTCAGCCTGACAATCCGGTGAGCTATGTCAATGCTGCATTCGAGCGAATGACAGGGTACGCGGCGGCTGATATTACTGGAAAAAACTGTCGATTCCTTCAGGGGCCGGATACGGAATTCGAAGCGATGGAAACCATCCGTAAGTCTATTGCAGCGCGAAATTCGTGCTCGGTAACGATTTTAAATTACCGAAAAGATGGGGACTCATTCTGGAATGACCTACGAATTGCCCCTATGTTTAACGACGATGATGAGCTGACCCATTATGTAGCGGCCCTTAACGATGTCAGTGATCGTGTACGCGCGCTACACATTCTGCGCAAAAGCGAGGCCGAGGCAAGAGATCTCTTTGCCTCTATGGACTGCGGCTTCTGCGTAGTGCAGCTCATCTACGACGACAAAGGACGAGCGGTAGACTGGCTATACCTTGAAACCAATCAGCATTTTGAGGCGTTATCAGGGCTTAAGAATGTAAGAGGTAAACGCGTAAAACAGGTGCTACCAGAGGTTGAATCTCACTGGCTGAACCGCTTGGCTAGAATTTCGGCCACGGGTACTGCCGAACGGTTTACTGAGGCCTCACCTGCATTAGATCGTTGGTTTGACGTACACGGGTTCAGGTTCGGAGAGGCTAATGCTAATTGTGTAGCGATGACCTTCTCTAATATCACGGAGCGCAAGAAAAAGGAGAAGCGGATTCTAGCCGCACGAGACGCTGCAGAGAGAGCGTGCACTGAAGCCGAAGCTGCCAGTCACGCCAAGAGTAATTTCCTGGCTAACATGAGTCATGATATTCGCACGCCGCTGACGGCTATTTTAGGCTTCGCCGAAATTCTTGACCAGACGCTTTGTGAACCTGACGATTTGCAAGCGACAGCCATTATCCGCCAAAACGTCGATTATCTAGAGTCACTACTTGGCGATGTTTTAGATCTGGCGAAGATAGAGGCCGGGAAGCTTTCCGTGACCATGGAGAGGCTGCACCTGCCTGATCTCGTGGATGATGTTTTGTCGCTCATGCATGCAAGAGCGGTGGCTGAAGGAATTCGTTTGAATGTGGTCTATGATGGTCCCGTTCCTGAATACATCATGAGCGACAGGGTACGCGTCAGACAAGTTCTGATCAACCTGTTAAGTAATGCGATTAAGTTTACTAGAACCCAACCAAGCCGTACGTACGATGTGGGTATCCATGTCAGCTTTGATCCAACAGTGTCTCGCACAGTACGCATTGATATCGTAGATTTTGGAATTGGTATCAGTGAGCAGGAGCAACTCACTTTATTTGATCCGTTTACACAAGTTGATACCCAGGAAGGTTATCAACAGAGTGGCACGGGTTTAGGACTTTCCATCTGCCGACGCCTGGCGAGTTTACTTGAAGGTAAGCTTACTCTACAGAGTATCCTGGGCAAAGGCAGCACATTTTCACTAAGCCTGCCAGTAAGTGGGGCAGACAGTGTTTCGTGTATCAGGCCAAATGCTCACAGACAGTTTGAATCTGTAAGTGAGGGCGTCATTCAATCCCTTCAGGCGCGTGTACTGGTCGTTGACGATCGCGCTGACATCCGAAGTTTCTTACAATCACACTTGGAGAGCGCCGGTGCAGAGGTCGTATCTGTCGATAATGGACAATCTGCGATAGACCGTATAACAGGGCAGGGTAAGTACCATAAGGCGTCGGCGGATGAGAAGCACTACGATGTGGTGCTATTGGATATGCAGATGCCTGGAAAGGATGGTTTTCAAACGACGATAGCGTTGCGCTCAGCAGGATTTTCTAACCCCATCATTGCACTGACGGCGTCAGTTCTACCACACGATCAGCAACGTTGTCTAGATGTCGGGTGCAGTGCATTTCTCGCAAAACCCATTCGGCGGAATTGCCTAATACGCGAGGTCTCATCTTTTGTCGAATGTGCAGAGGATGATCAGTCGCAGAGTGTCAACACCCAAATAGTTGGTCAAGATAGTGATATATATCCGTCGTCATCGTACCGGTCACAGGCTAAGCCAGAATCAATCGATGATGTCGATGAAGCCTGCCAACAGGTCGTACTGTTTGTAGAGGACGATCTGGACTCGAGTAAGGCCGTGAAGCGAATTATTGAATCTGATGGGTGGACTGTTATGCTAGCGCGTGGTGTTCAGGAGGCGGTGGCATTGGCGGCGAGTCATTATCCTCAGGTGATATTAACTGATCTTAGCTTACCCGATGGTTTGGGCATTGATGTCGTTCGACAAGTATTTTCTCTATCTGATAAGCCGAATCCAGCTGCAATAGCATTATCGGGCACATTGCTGGAGGATCAGCAAGGTCTATTTGCGGCGAACCTGCTAAAACCGGTGTCGCGGCGCGTACTATTAAACGCTTTAAATACAGTTGTAAAAGAAGTGGCTTCATGAAAACTGAACGCGCTTAGCGTAGTACATCATCACATTGAGAGCCCTTGATTTGTTTGATATCTCCTTCGGTCATACGGATCAGACTCTGACGTAAATCATAGTCGAGCCCTGATCAACCTTAATTTAATCGCTAGGCGAGCAAGCCAATAGAGAAACAACTAACGCTATTATAAGCATTGAATCTCACTTTGGAGTTGATCCAGTTTGGTGGACACCTCAAATTGAGCGATAATGCTCACTGAGGTGCCCTATGGCAAAACGCAAGACACGCAGAGAACGTCGATCTTTCAATGACGAGTACAAGCAGCAAG
>Ga0115031_1001032_pt1 | contig 20492 bp, 17 predicted proteins | sample Maine_Asex4_meta_FD_87301 | JGI IMG/M metagenome (GOLD analysis project Ga0115031, IMG submission 87301) | Marine algal microbial communities from Maine, USA - Maine_Asex4_metaG | ecosystem: Host-associated > Algae > Red algae > Unclassified | place: Maine, USA | collected 2015-01-05
GCCATGAAAGTTAAAATGGGTGGCGTGGTGTTGTTTTTTGGATTATTTCGAGTTTAACGAAAGCGGTGACCTTCCGGGGGCCGATGACTGTTCCAACGGCGTCTTCTTTCTATCTGCATGGGCAGATTTTGAAGGAGGCATTTATCCATTGAACAGGACGATCGAAATGTTTTTTTACCCGAAACGTCAGACGATCATTGCAGTGATTGTTGCGATCACCGGCGTGGTAATCTCGACTCAAGCAATGGCTTTGCAAAGCTCTGAATTTGAACGTCGAGCCGCCGCAATGCAGCGTGCTCGTGCTCGCAGTAGTCAGCCGATGGAAGTTCCAGCGTCAGCCACTGAGGCGATCAAGGTCAAGAAAGCGAAGCAGACTATTAGGGCTGTCGCGCGTCAGACAAATAGGTCCGTCGCGACGCGCCCTGCCAACCCGCGTCCGAACGAACGAGTCGCTTCGAGGGACGTTACGGCACCGCGCTTATTTAACAACAGTCGGAAACCGGCTCGTGTTGCTCAGATGATCCATGGAGGTTCACCGATCATGGACGGGTCTGTCATCCAGGGAGACATTGTCGGGTCGTCCTACGCCGGCGGAGAAGTTATCGGCGGCCCCATGTACGACAACGTCATTCATGACAATGTCATTCATGACAATGTCATTTACGATGACGGCTATTTAGGGAACGACTGCGGATGCAGTGATTGCTCATCGGGATACGATTGTGAAATTGGGTCAGTGGTAGAAGGTGGATGTTGCGGACGCGGCGGATGCCCTCCTGGCCCCTGTTGGTTGGGGAACATTGGCAAAGCGCTGCGAACAGGAGAATACTTCGGTGGAGCAACTGCTTTCCAGAGCCCATTGTTCACCGAGCCAGGACAGAACCTACCGATCAACGAAAACAATTTAGCCAGCGATTCCAGCTTTGGATTCTACGGCGGATTTAACTTAGGCATTCCACTTTGCCGACTATCTTGTGGTTATCTTTCGGGACAGTTCGGCATACGAAGCGTCAATACGAACTTCAACGGCAATGAGTTTACCCACGAAGAACGCCGTCAGACGTTTGTCACGGCAGGCCTGTATCGCCGAGTCGACTACGGACTTCAGTTTGGCGTGGTGGCCGATGTGCTCCATGAAGAATGGTTCACCGAATCGGACGTGGTACAGATTCGCTCTGATATTGGTTGGGTTTATCAGGGCGGACACACGGCGGGTTTTCGCTACGCAACTGGCGTCCAAGATGATTTCACGCAAGGAGCCTTTAACGGTAACGAATTCTTTGACTTCTTTCAAACCACCGATGACAACTACAGATTCTACTATCGCCACATGGCGCCTTGGGGTGGCTGGGGCGAGGGATATGTCGGCTGGGGCGAAGCATCGCAGACAATTATTGGTTTTGATATAGATTTGCCGGTTACCGATCGCGTCTCATTCCAGTCCGGGTTTACTGCATATTTGAACGACGATATCGCTCCTGCGACGGGAAATTTCCAAGGTGGAAATCTCAACGAAGCTTGGAACTTGTTCGTCGGCATCTCATTCAAGCCACAAGGACGCGGCTGGTACAGATCGTATGACCGTCCGCTGTTCTCTGTTGCAGACAATGGAACCATGTTGGTTCGGCGACAGTCACCTGAGATTAACTGATTTTAATCATCGGTGAAGAAAAAATTGCTTACACCAGTGGCGTATCGGTCACTGGTGTTTTCTTGCGCGGTGCTCTTGGGCTATCGAGGAACAACCCGGTTGACAGAATCGGGTCGCCCAAGCATATTCAGCCCCGTATTTTCCTTCTTCTCTCACTTGTTCGAAGTAAGCCGCTATGACCACCGCTGTCTACAAACGAATCATCCTCAAACTTTCGGGCGAGAGCTTCAGTCCATCTGGCGAACGTGGCATCAGCATGGAAGAAGTGGTCCACATTTCGGAGCAGGTTTATGAAGCGCAAAAGTTAGGTTGCGAGATCGCGGTTGTCATCGGTGGCGGCAATATTCTTCGTGGTAGCACATTCAAAGCCAACAACCAGGTCGTCGAAGAAGCAACGGCCCACTACATGGGCATGTTGGCCACTTGTATTAACGGACTGGCGCTACAAGACGCCTTGGAATCTGTGGGGTGCCAGACTCGTTTGATGAGCGCGATCAAAATGGATGGTATCTGCGAACCTTATCTCCGCCGCCGGGCTCATCGTCATCTGGAAAAGGGACGCATTGTGATTTTGGCCGCAGGAACCGGTGGTCCGTTTGTGACCACTGACACGGCAGCGGCGCTGCGTAGCATGGAATTGGGCGCTGATATTTTAATGAAAGCCACCCGCGTAGACGGCATCTACGATGAGGATCCCGAAAAGAATCCGAATGCAAAGTTGTATTCCGATTTGAGTTTCCAAACGGCCGTGGAAAAGAATCTTCGAGTCATGGATTCAACAGCGATCTCACATTGCATGGAACACAACATGCCGATCATGGTTTTCAACTTTCGCGAAGACGGCAACATTGTCAAAGCGGTCACCGGCGAAAAAATTGGAACGCTAGTTACCAACAGCAAAGCCGGAGCCGTTTAGAATCGACATCGAGATGATGTGAGCGGCAAGGCGCTAGCCGCCGGTTCGGTGACGAACGTTATCAGTCTACGTGCGAATGCGACGTGGGGCAGGTTTTTAACCTGCCATTTCGGGCGCTCTGGCAGATTGAAAACCTGCCCCACGACGCGCAACTAAAGCCACGATGCAAATCGCTCCGAACAACATCGGGATCGCATCGCCAATCGTTCGATACAGCGAGCTTGGAAATTCAGCGTCAGCGTCAATCTTACAGACGAGAAAATCTGCCTCGCGGCGTTTGCCTTTCTTGATCGCGATTCCCCACGGATCGATATGACCCGAAAATCCGGTGTTGGCACAAACCAGCATCGGCTTACGCATCTCCACAGCGCGAAAAACGTTACACGCGTAGTGCAAATCCAAACACGACGTTCCATAAAACCAACCATCGTTGGTGATATTCAGCAGCACATCAGGCTCGCTCTGATCGTCAGAAATCGAATTCAACTGCCGGCGGATCAAATGAGGAACCGTCGATTCAAAGCATATATTTGGGGCAATTTTTAAATGGCCCGATTCAAACAAACGGGTTTCAGTGCCGGGCGTCAAATTTGTGTTGATGGGCAAGTGCTTCATCATTGACGGAAAATACTCCAGCACCGGAACGTATTCGCCAAACATGACGCGATGACTTTTATCATAGCGTCCTAGTGGCTGCCCTTTATTATCCAGCAGAATTGCCGAATTGAAGACTATTTGCTGGCTAAGATCAATGGTCGACGTTCCAATAATCGTCGGCACCGCCGAAAATCGTCCGCCTGCGTGGGTCAACTCACTCCAAACCCCTTTCAAGTTTGAGTGAGAGATTAATACGCTTTCATTGTCATCTTCTTCGGCTACATAATTGTTATAGGGATAACTGGACTCAGGCCAGACGATCAAGTCAATCGAATCGTTGGACTGCCTCGCCGCCCAAGTGATGTCGCGCAGATGACTGAGTTCATCCAGGATCTGCGTTTCGGTCTTTGGTTTTAGAATGGTGTCGATCGACGTTTGAATCAGTGCGACCGTTTCCATTGATGCGTTATCTGTTGATAAAATTTCTGGTGCGTTTCCTTGATTGAGCCGAACAACTCCGTAACCGGCGACCAGCGCCGCAATCACGACGCACCCAATTAATCCTTTGATTCGGCGCGATGAGTAAAGACAATACGTGGCCGATGCGGCGAACGCGGTTATTGCAAACGTCACCGTGTAAGCCCCAGAGAGATCCGCGATCTGAATCACCAGCGGATTGGGGTATTGGCAATGGGAAAGGGCCACCATCCCAAACCCTGTCAGAAAATTGATGCGGATCCATTCCAACCCCGTCCAAGCGATCGGAATCGCGATCAGCGGTGAAACGGCCAACCGAAAAACCATTGCCCGAGCCACCACCAACATCAACGGCGTATAGACGGCCAGATATGCCGAAAGCGCGAACCAACCGACGATCAGAATCGGGTGGGGCAAGGGAATGAAGTAAAACGTCACCAACCAAAAGATCAGGCTGGCCAACCAGACTTGTATCAACGGACGTTTATATATCGGGCATCGCTCAGGCACCGCCGCCTCCTGGTCCCTAATGACTAAACTCAATAGCGGAATCGGAGCCAGCCAACCCAGCCAATAGAATCCAATCGGGTCAAATGCCAACCACAAAAGTGCGTTGCTCAACAACGTCAGGAAAAAAGGAGTGGAGCAAATCCTTTCCAAGTTGTTCTGAGTTCTCGTGGCTTCAAGCGGAGAAGCGGACTGAGAATCTTCTGCAGGCATGTGGAACCCGTGTTAGTAATCGGCGGCAGCTGGAGTAGAACATCGTAAGCACTAACCAAAAATATTGCCATGCGAGTGCAGCAGAGAGAATTGTGCGAATAGAAACGCAAAATATGTACCGAAAAATCTCCGATAGTCGTCGTGTTGTTTTGACTTTCGATCACAAAACGCTTAGCCTATTATTTAAGAGCTTATTGATTTGGTCTGATTTCGGTTCTGACTTTTAGCCCCCCAGTTCTGCGGAGAAGAAAACGGGGCTAGCGCTCAAACGGCTAATCAAATCAATAAGCTCTAAAGTAACTGGTTAAGCATAAAATGCTTTTAATCTTATGAGTCTGTAACAGTAGAAAACGATTATGAAGAATGCGGTTGCTCTTATTTTAGGAGGGGGACGTGGAACGCGTCTGGCGCCTCTTACTTCCATTCGCAGTAAACCTGCGGTTCCAGTGGGCGGTAAATACCGTTTGATTGATATCCCAATCTCGAATTGCCTCAACAGTGATATCAATAAAATTTATGTGCTGACTCAGTTTCTCTCTGTCTCTTTGCACAGCCACATCCGAAGCAGTTACACCTTCGACAAATTTAGCGGTGGCTTCGTTGAATTGCTGGCAGCTCAGGAAACCGCCAGCAACGGCACAGATTGGTATCAAGGAACTGCCGATGCGGTGCGAAAAAACTTGATTTACTTCGATCAACCTGAGATCGACTACGTGGTAATTCTTTCGGGTGACCAACTATACCGGATGGACTATCAAGATTTGATCGAAACTCATGTTAAAACCAACGCGGATGTGACAATCTCTTGTATGCCTGTCAGCCGCGCAGATGCCAAAGGTTTTGGCGTTATGCAGTTGGAAGATTCGGGACGCGTCAAGGGGTTTGTTGAAAAGCCCCAGACGGATGCCGAAATTGATGCCGTCCGCACCGATCCCGAGTGGATCGCATCGCGCGGTATCGACAGCAAAGGCCGCGACTGTTTGGCCAGCATGGGTATCTACGTCTTCAACAAGCAACTTTTGATCGACATGTTGTCAGGATCCGATTTTACCGATTTTGGCAAAGAGGTCTTTCCGACCACGATTAAAACTCACAACGTGCAAACGCACTTGTTTGACGGCTACTGGGAAGACATTGGAACGATTAAGTCATTCTATGATGCGAATCTAAATTTAGCTTCGCCGGACGCTGAGTTCGATTTGATTTCGACAGACCACCCGATTTACACGCGTTCTCGTTTTTTGCCACCGACGCAAATGTCCGGAGCAAGGATCAAGAACAGTTTGCTTGCCGATGGATGTCGCATTGGTGAAGGGGCCGTTATCGAGAACAGCATCATCGGTCTGCGGACCATTGTCGGTAAGAATGTCACGATTAAAAACTCCATCATTATGGGGGCCGCTGACTACGAGCACGACGACAACGGCAAAACACCGTTAGGGATTGGCGAAGACACCTTGATAGATGGTGCAATTATCGACCTCGATTGCCGCATCGGCAAAAACGTGAAAATCATTGGGAATGCCGAACAACCCGACACCGATGTCGAACATCCTATCTGTGTTGTGCGGGATGGCATCCCGATCATCATTAAAAAGTCGATTCTTGAAGACGGTTGGAATCTGAACGACGTAGTTTAGCGGCCGGCCCGAAGGCACTGTTTGGCACATGTGAGCGGCAAGGCCGCTTACTTTAGCTGATCCTACGGCTCGTTTTATTAGCCGCACGGCGATAGCCCAATGGCACTTACTTTAGATTGATGCACCGCATCGACCCACCAGCCGCCACGCGATAGCGTCCGGTCTTACGCGTTTAGGACCGGACGCTATCGCGTGGCGGCTGATGTTGTGCGAAGCTAGTGCCATTGGGGAAAGCGCCTTGCCGCTCATTTCAGCGCAAAAAAAGAGTATGTAAAATTTCATTTGAAAAAACCGTCGATGGTCGAACAACAAATAGAAGAAGACTACTCTGCCCTCAACCCTGATCACATTGTCAAAACGATCAACCGGTTGGAAGGTCGTATCAAAGAGCGCTTCCCAGAAGCCGGACTGGTACGTGTTTGCAAAGAATTGGGTGACGTTGCTGACCGAATGGTCGAGCGGGCGCAATGGATCGGTCGTCCGATGTTTTGGTTGAGGCTATTGTCTTGGGGCTTCTGTCTCGGTGTCTTCATGCTAACAATCTATATGTTGTGGCTAGTCGGCGTCACGCCCGAGGATCTAAACATCGCTGATACCCAGGAGAACCGTTTTACTGCGATTGTGACCTTCACCGAAGCGGCAATGAATGATGTGTTACTGATCGGTGCGGCGCTATTTTTTGTTTTTACGATCGAGAAACGTTATAAACGCAGCCGAGCGTTGAAGGCGCTGCATGAGTTGCGTTCGATCGCTCACATCATCGACATGCATCAGCTGACTAAAGACCCTCACCGAATCATTGCCAAACCCTTGTTCACAGGCGAAGGATTGTCTCCGAAGTTGAACATGACAGCGTTTCAATTGCGTCGTTACTTGGACTATTGCAGTGAGATGTTGTCTCTGACGGGAAAAATTGCGGCCGTGTATGAGCAGCAGTTTGACGATGAGGTCGCGATGGCGTCAGCAGCGGAGCTTGAGACGCTCGCCGGCGGCCTGTCTAACAAGATTTGGCAAAAGATTTTGATCCTTGAATCGTACCGGCACAGCGACGCCACCCCTCCTGCCCTTAAACCACCTCTCTATTCAGGCGAATAGATGGTCGTTTTCTTCGGGCGAGTGAGCGATCTAAGATACCTTTGAAAAGTTCAACAAAACCTTCAAACAGGCCTTGAGGCACAAGCCCATTCAGCTACTATATCGCTGCGGGATGGAGCAGCCCGGTAGCTCGCGAGGCTCATAACCTCGAGGTCGTCGGTTCAAATCCGGCTCCCGCAACTTTTTGGTCTCAGCACCTGCTCGCTGGACCATCTGAACAGCTGTAAAACCGATGTTTGGCGAATGCCCTGCATCGGTTTTTTTCGTGCAATTCCCGGGACGGTTAACGGAAGGAATTGTAAGGGGGAGCTATCTTGATTGTACACTTTTGACTTGGCGGAAAAGGTTAATCTTGTTTACTGGAGTGGGCGAATTTGTATCTATTAATTGCCAAGAATGCCTTCACTGCCGTCAATCGTTGTGTGAGTCGCGATCCACGATTTGCATAAAACAGAAAAGCCCGGTCGTCCGTTTTGCACGAAGACTTTGAATCCAAATCGCTGGTCCGACTGCATCGCCACGACGCCGTCACTGGCGGGCTTTACGTTGACCTCGATTTGGTAGGGCCAGCTGGACGGATCAATTTGCTTGTTGAATGGAACTTTGATTTCACTGAATTCGCCATCAAATCCCATTACGACTACTTTTGACCAAAGATCTTATAGCGGAGGCTTTAGCCCTGGATGGTAACGCCGTGACGAACTTTTTCACGGAAAAAATGGCGTTTCAAGATTTCATGGTCGGAAAAACGATGTTTAACCGATGCGTTTACAGAGCCACAGAAACGATGTAAGCATTTAGGTTACTCGCAGACCATTGAGACTTGCCAAGATTTTTGCGGCTATTGTTGAGCTCTGTTAGTTTGTTGATGCCAGTATTGATATTGCGTTTGCAAGCATTGATGGAAGTCGTCGATGATGACGATGCCCTAAATACTCAACTGCGTAACGCATTGACGGATCATTATGTTCAAAACTCAAAGAAGGCTGCCAGACACCGGCCAAAAAATCCAGACAAGAAAAAACTCGGTGCACCGTTGCTCAGAAAATTGACAGCCCAAGAGAAGAACAAATGAAAAAAATACCCTCCCAAATGCGGCATGAAATCCGTCACAGCGTTGCCCGAATGGGGCTAGAGTAAGTTCCATTGGGGCAGACACTGCGTGTCTTGCGACGTGGTTCCTTTGCCTAAAATGCCGGCAAAACCGCTCCAACCCAAAGGGGTTTACAGCTACCCGACTCCTGACCGTCGCGACTCTACCGACCGGCCGAAAATTGACGAAGTGCGTGCGAATGGGGTGCTGATTGGCGGGAGATTAAGCCGAATGTCTTATAGGTCACCGCTAACAGAACGCATCCAACCTAGGACTCCCGAAGAACAGTCGTTCTCCTCATCGCCTACCGTTTCGTCCTTGTGCTCAATCGCTCCCCAGCAGTCCGCACCTTATCTTAAAGTTTGAGTCTTTCCTCTTTTCATCCCACGGAACATCGAATGAACAAGCCGATTTTGAATAACAGCAAGCTAGGCGCGACGCTAGTCGGTGGAGGTGTCGCCTTTAAAGTTTGGGCCCCGCACGCGGATGCGGTCGCGGTCGTCGGAAACTTTAACGACTGGGATGGATCGCAACATCTTATGAAGGCCGGTGAAGACGGGAAATGGAATTTGTTTGTTTCCGAGGCCAAAGAGGGCGACGAATATAAGTTCGAAATCGTCAACGGAAGTCAACGGCTGTTACGGATAGATCCGCGTGCACGAGAGGTTACTAATTCGATTGGAAATTCGGTCGTCTATGATCCTTGCGCGTTCGACTGGGAGGAAGACAATTTTGAATTGGCGAACTTCAACGAACTGGTTATTTACGAGCTGCATATCGGCACCTTCAACCGGACCAAGGCAGACTCCGTTGGCACGTTTGACTGTTTAATAAGTAAGTTAGGTTACCTTCAATGGTTGGGGATCAATACGATCGAAATCATGCCGGTGGCTGAATTCGCGGGTGACATTTCCTGGGGGTACAACCCCGCCCATCTCTTCGCCGTCGAAAGCGCTTACGGCGGTCCCGATGCGCTCAAACGGTTGGTCAAAGCGGCTCATGAGCATGGAATGGGCGTCATCATGGACGTCGTCTACAACCACTTCGGCCCCAGTGACCTCGACCTCTGGCGGTTCGACGGTTGGGGCGAAAATAATGGAGGCGGAATCTACTTCTACAACGACTGGCGAAGTAACACGCCGTGGGGAGAATCTCGGCCCGACTACGGCCGTGGAGAAGTTCGGTCTTTCATCCACGACAATGCAATGATGTGGATGCAAGAGTACAGAATGGACGGGCTGCGTTATGACATGACGCTGTATATACGTTCAGTCTATGGTACCGATGAAGCGATTCCCGAAGGCTGGTCATTGCTCCAATGGATCAATCGAAATCTTCACAAACGGTTTCCGAACAAGATCACGATTGCAGAAGACCTCCGCACCAACGACGCGCTCACAAAACCTGAGGCTTACGGTGGTGCAAATTTTTCGACGCAATGGGATGAGGCATTCGTTCATCCCATTCGCAAGGCCATCACCGTCGCCGACGATCAGTACCGCAGCATGCATGCGGTGAGTAAAGCGGTCTTTCACCGATACAACAACGATGCGTTTGAACGTGTCATCTATACCGAATCCCACGATGAGGTGGCCAACGGAAAAAAAAGGGTCCCCTCTGAAATTGACGAAAACAATCCGCACGGTTGGTACGCCAAACGGAGATCCGTCTTAGGAGCTGTCCTTGTGTTCACCTCACCGGGTATTCCGATGATATTTCAGGGACAAGAATTTGTGCGCGCAAATTGGTTTGACGACAACAATCCTATTGACTGGGAGGAAGCCCAAGAACGAGAGCCAACGATGCGCTTGTACCGCGATCTCATTGGGCTGAGGTTGAACAAGGATGGCAAAACGGCAGGCTTGAGCGGCAGCGACATTTATCCGCTCCAGCTTAACGACCAAGACAAAGTGATTGCTTTCGAGCGCTGTGGATCAGGTGCAATCGGTGGGAAAACAATTGTCGTATTGAATTTTGGCCATCGCGATTGGACCGACTATCGGCTGGGTTTCCCGGAGCCTGGCACTTGGAAGGTTCGTCTGAATTCGGTTTCGACGTGTCATCATTTCGACAAGACACTGGCCGTTGACTCGGTTCAAACACAACCGCAAGAGCACGACGGCAGTCAGCAATCAGCACAATTTCCGCTGGCGGCTTACAGTGCCCTCATCTTCTCTCAGGATTGAGAAAACACGAACTCAAGACTGAGTAAGGCACGAACTCAAGACTGAGTAAGGCACGGTCCGCCGACGATCAAATTCATGCCAAATTGGTTGGTCATGAATGTAGGTTTAAGCTCATTGACCGCTCAAGAGTGCAATGAATGGTGAGATGTCTAAGAAGTCGACCGTACCGTCGGTATTAACATCTCCCAGCAGAATAGAAGAAGCATCAACCCCGACGGGGTTGATGGGGACGAACCCGTTATTCTGATCCAGAAACGTTCCTGAGATGGCCAAATTGTCAATTTGGGCTTCACCAAACTCCGTAACAGCATTTGTCCATCGAATTCTGAACGAGGCCGTGTCTCCGGGAGCAAGGCGAACTGCAGTTGGGACGTTTAACGAACCGGGGACATTTGCCGTGATATTACGCACATTCGGTTGAACGGCAAAATTGAGAGCCGAGAAAACATGTAAGTCGTTAACCTCATTGCCGTTGTCCGCCCGGAGCAAATTGCTGGTTCCGGCGGCTAGGTAGAGAAAATCCAACTGCGTTGGTGAATTCGCGTTTTCCACCCGCGCGTCGTAGTGAACCGTTTCCCCGCGGAAGTCAAAATCACTTTCGTTGGTAATCGAAAAATCACCAAATTCTTGGTTACCACTGGTCCTGAACTTCCAAGCGCTGGTCGTCCCAATTTCTTGCTGGGGTCTGATGCGAACCCCGGCTCAACCGTTTGCAAGCGGCACGTCAACGATGTTCAATCCATTGGGAACCGTATTGCTACTGAAAGTCGATCCGTTCAAAAAAGAGTTGTTCGTCGTTTGGCTGAAGGCCTGCCTTCCAGCGGGAGAAGACCCCGCGCCGATAAACCCCGTCAAGTAAAGCCCTCGGTTGTTGGATCCAACTGGAGTCGCGTCAAACGTGGAGTTGCTATCGGGAGTCGCGTCGGAGATGCCGGAGTTGTTGGTTCCTCCAGCATTTTCAAACGTTTGCCATCCAAGCCCATGCAAGAATGCGTTTCCGCCGTTGCTGGGAGCAACGATATCGCCAAAGCAGTTCGATTCACCTGAAACTGCCAGGCAAACAAGAATCAGTATTGTTTTTCCGAATGCTAATCGTGTTGAGAGAGACATTGTTATTTCCGCAAAGTATATTTTGAAATGGATTCAGGTTCGCGTGTTAAAAAAAGTACTGGTGGTTAGCCAGCCATATAGTTGCGGTTTGGGTGGAGAAATTATCAATGATTATCAGGAAAACGATATTTTAAATCTAATTCTCACCGATCAGGTACTGAAAAACTCACAGTTGTCGGCACCTCTCACCGCCCCGAATTGGAACATGTTTCGCTCTAACAATGCTGTGTTGGTCAACTTTACTCAGCCATCGGCTCGGGAGCAGCAATCGAATATTTCTCCATCATTGATTTAGACAGCACCAACGCCTCTTCTTCGGTCAATCTTGTGTCATAGATCATTAGCTCGGCAATATAGCCGAAGAAGTTGCTATTGGGCAGGATCGAATGCGCACCGATGTAGCGCGGAGATTCGGTAGCGTCCAGCATTGGAGCCGTATTTCTCGCAACCAAGACACCATTTAAATAAAGCCGTGAATGATTAATGGCAGGGGCATAAACACTGATGACAACCGCCGGTTTTTGTCCAGTTTCTTGGGTGTTTTCATCCTCCCAACGGTCAGATACCCCTTCTTGCCGTTTTCGTCTTGGCGGGGCCCTACATAGATTCGACTGACCAGCTTCAGCTTGTCGTCGATGCCAAGAATCATAGGGGAATCGCTATTCTGCGGATCATTGCTTCGCAAAATTCGACTTAATCAACACTCACGATCGGATTGGAAGACGTCACTGGCGATCCAAGATTTCCGTCATTATCCACCGGCACGATTGTGCTGAGCAACACGTCAAAGCCGTTCTTTGTTTCGGAAAAAATACGCTGAGTGTAAGACCATTGGTTGATGCTGGTATCGTTGGAGGAGGGCATGATTCGAATATAAGCGGGCGCCTCTTGCCAATAGTTTCCGTTAAAGTAGCGTGCGGTGGTCCTGCTTTGGATGGTCAACAACGCCGCGTAGGCAACGGCGTTGTCCTCCATGAAACCGCTGTACTTAATTGGGCTAACGATCGCTTTGTTTGGCGTCGGTGACATCATCGTCAATTTCGGCAACGACTCCTTACGGAAGCTGAGCAATGACTCCGTCAGTTCCTGCTGGTGTGCGAAAGACAGAGAATCAAACCGGTTTTCCAATTGGTAAGGATCCGATCGCATGTCGTAAAACTCGTGTTCTCCACTAACCCAGCCAATGTGAATGGAATCGTAAAAACGTTCGGCCGTATATGTCATCGGCACGCGCTGTTTCCCCACGTACTTGCTGGCCCAGTTTTCAATCATGATCGATCGTCGCCACTGCCGAGGTGGAATCTCTGATTCACGCCGGGCGATTGATGCGAACGATTTGCCATCAAGATCATCGGGGATATTGGCTCCCGCCAATTCCAAAATCGTTGGGCAGACATCGATATGAGCCACTAGATGCGACGCGTAAGTACGTTCGCCATCGCTGACGCCATTGGTGACGCTTTGGGGAGCGGCAACAATCAGAGGAATATTAGAGCTGCGATTGTAGGGATCCTTCTTCGCGATCAAACGATGATGCCCCAGCGAATATCCATTGTCACTAGTAACGATAAACCAAGTATTCTCATACTGGCCGGTTGCCGCGATTCGGTCGACGATCGCGCCGAACATGTCGTCGACAGATTTCATGGCTCGTAGGCGGCACAGATAAACCAGTTCCAAATACTCTTTCTCAGATGCCGTGAGTGGCCCGCGCCTGACGATTTGTGATTTGTCACTGACATCGGCTTCGTCGAAGTCCGGATCATCGACCGGTAGCTTGAGATCTGATGCGTAATCTGCGTATTTGGGCTGAACCATTTTCGTCACGTCGCTTCCGACCGGCGTGTGAGGCGCAAATGGAGCAACATATAACAGAAACGGCTGATTGGTTCTTTGTTCGAATTGCCGATCGAGCGCGAGTAAAGCCTCGTCACGATCAACGTCCGTAATGTATTGAGCATCGTCGATTTTGAACGGCCAAGGTTTTGGCTGTGAGATGTTTGAGAATTTGGATGTGCCAAAGTACTTGGCGCCCAAAGACGCGCTGAAGTCGTCCCAGCCCGCGGGGACTTGATGGTCGAACCCCGAGTGATGATATTTCCCGACGTGGATCGTTCGATAGCCCACCTGTTTCATCCAGACGCCTAATTCATCTTTGTCATGGCCAAGCGCTTTGAATCGTTGGTACCCGCCTTGGAAGCCATTTTCATCGGGAGTGCCTTCACGCCCAATTTTGCAACCGTTGTTAAAGGCGTACTTCCCGGTGAACAATGCCGCGCGACTCGGTGCACAAAATGGCGTTGTGCAGTGGGCGTTGGTGAACGTAGTAGACCGCGCCGCCAATCGACTTAGCGTGGGGTAGTGGACTGCGATGTTGGCGTCACTGAGAATCTCGGCGTCGGCGTCGTCTAGATTCAGAACAACAATATTGGGCCGAGATTGTGTGTTGGATGTCTGCGCGAGGACCGATCGATTGCACGCAATTGCGGCCAGCCATAAAACGGAGACTGTATAGACGAAGATTCTAAGTCGCATAATTCTGAGCCGATCGCGTAGACAGAGGGCTTCACTGAGTTTACTGGCAGATTGCGCGGTTACGTTTAACGACAAGCCGGCAGGCGACCGTTTTCTGCGGGGCGAAACGCCGACGCCTGCCGGCTAATCGTTAAACGAATAGAATTTCTCCTTACTTTAGCCGCCGGTGCCCTTCCCATTAAATTCCCGAACGACCGAGATAGGCAATGCACGTAAAACTATACGGCGCGGCCAGAAACACGGATCGAAGAAAGAAGCGTTTGCGTTGATACGTTTGCTGACGACGTCCCGTTCACATGATTTTACGGCTCAGCGACGGTTGGCAACATTTAACGATCAGAACGAGTTTGGCGTTTCTCGCAGTCAGCGATCACTGATGACCGCAATTCGGCCAGTAGAAATGCAGATCCCGCGATGCAGATGAAGTCACGGTCACCCGCGTCAGAGAACGACTTCGTCCATGCGGAAACCGGTAGGGCAATAACCGAAATGTTCTCCACGAAACCCAGTCCCCGAGCATGATCCAGAAGTTCGGCTGTTGGCACCGCACGCGGATTATTCTGATATTGGGTGAAAACAATATCGTCAAAAATCGGCAATAGCGCCTCTAACATTTTTACGACGTCCTTGTCTTTGGTGGTTGCAAAAATCAGTGTGCTTTTGGTCGCCGCTTTCCATTGTGGCGAAATGTCACGCAAATAGTCTCGCAAGGCTACCGCCGAAGCAGGGTTGTGGCCCATGTCAAGAATGACCGTTGGATCTGAACCGAGCCGTTCCATCCGACCCGCCAATCGAGACCGCAAGAGCCCCGCCCGAATCGCCGCGTCATCAATCGTCCAACCCGATTGGCGAAGCTTAATCGCCGCAGCGATCGCCAGCGCCGCATTATCGGCTTGATGGCCGCCCAGCATTCCAGTTTGTAAGTCCTTCATCTGGAAAGTGTCTTCGTACGCTTCCATTGTGAAATCGAAGCTGACACCATCAGCATGCCGCTGGATCGAAAAATCTCTTTTCCGTTGCAGAAGCGGACTACTTCGGTCTGCGGCAACGCTTTGTATAACCGGTTGGCAAGGTTCGCCAACAACGCCGCTAATCACTGGCACGTTGGACTTAATGATGCCAGCCTTTTCAAACGCAATTTTCGCCAGCGAGTTACCTAATTGTTTGGTGTGGTCCAAACTGATGTTGGTGACGATACTTAGTTCTGGTTGGCACACATTGGTTGAGTCGAGCCGTCCACCCAACCCCGTTTCCAATACGACCGCGTCGCATTTTTGGTCGGCAAAGAACTGCATCGCCATCGACGTTGTAAACTCAAAAAAAGTCACAGGCCGCCGGTTCTGCGACGCAAGCCACTGATCGTACTCGGAAACGATTGGTTCAAAGAATTCAAATACAGCCAGCATCTGTTCGTCGGTGATGATCTGTCCGTCGACCTTCATGCGTTGATGGATCGTTTCCAAATGAGGCGAAGTGTAAACGCCTGTCCGCAATCCTGAGGCCGTCAAAATTTCCCCGAGCATCGTACAGACAGACCCCTTGCCTTTGGTTCCGGCCACGTGGACGACGGGGTACTTTAGTTCCGGCGAGCCCAACCGATCCACTAACCCCTGCATCTTGCAAAGGTCAAAGCTCTTGGGGGCTACGTACGCTTGGCGTTCGTAGTTGATGCGACCGTAGAGCTTGCCGAGTTGTATTTCAAGTTTGCTTTGAGGTGGAGAGTTCATCAGATCCGCAGAAAAAGACAGTATCGCTGCGGACATTGTTTTCGATGGATGCCAAATTGAAAAGCCGGTCTGCCTCAAGCCAGCTTATGGGGTGGCCGGCGGTGATGCCGTGACAGATGGCTTAAAGGATTGAAGTCGATCTAAATACAATGTCAATGTTGCTAAAACGGTTGATAAAGTTATCGGAGGCTAAACGCGTTGTTTCAAATATTTTGGTCTTGTTGACACTTCCGCCGGTAGTAAATGCGACTTCTATCGCATGCGAGGGATCCAGGTCAGCGCTTTCACCACCGAAGTAGAATTCATTATCGGTGATTGTTACGTTTTGTGAGTTGCGTACCGAAAGCGCCGTCTTCCCCCACATTCGAAAGCGATTGTCGGCAATCGTCAAATTTGAAATTAGATGAGAATGTTCCTGCACGACAAGGTCTCGGTAGCGATCTAACTTGAATGAAACTACGGCGCGCGTATGGACGTCATTAAGGTAGGGATCGCCAAAGCCGTTGAAGTTGAAGTCGTTGTTTTGTATCAAAATGTCACGCGGGATATTACCCAGCGGCCAACTGGTTTGGTTGTGTCCGGCGATCGCAGAATTTTGTAATCCCGTGTAGCTGCTGTCTACGATTTGAATATTCTCAGCCATCAAGAAGGTCCCAAAACGCCGGCTATTGGCAAAACTGCTGTTTTGAATTAAACCGTTCTTTGAAAGGTCGCGGTTGAAGACTTGGATGTCATTGCGATAACCCAATAACGAATCGCCGTTGGCATCGCTGCTGTCGGAGGCGATCGCGCCCGTAATTGGCTGATCGAACGTCACTCGGTTCATGGTTTTAAAGTCGGAAAGCGAATCTCCCTGGATTGCTTCCGACGATATCACTCTTGCTTCGCGCAGCGCGGCACCTTCGATCGGGTCATAAAACAGAACCTTGTCGCCGGGTACAAAACGTTGTTCATAGCTATTTGCGATTTGACTGTAGTTCACCGTCGCAAGGTCCAACACATTGGGGGCAACAATATAGAGAATCGTTGACGGCAGGCTGTAGAGGGCCGAAGCATCATCGCCAACACCGTCAAACGTCGAATCCTCTATCCAAACGCTTTCTCGATTATCCTGAATGTGAACGGCATCGGCGTTGATACCTTTCCAACGCCCCGATTTAATCATGGCATGACTGTCGAGAATATTGATGTGAGAAGAACGTGTTGCCGAAACAAAAGTTGACGATGAAGAAGACGCGACAACATTAGACAGCGTAACTTGATTGGACCCACCGAAAATACCGATCACGTTATGTTGCCCGCGTCGCTGCAACACAAAACGATCGCCAAGTTCCAACCCCCCGGCGTCGACCAGGTAGATCCTGTGTATCTGGTCGGTAGAAAGCTCTCTCCCAAATATTGGCAGATAGCGCTGTTGGGATCCCGCCTTTAAACGTCCTGCGACATCAGGATCGATTGCGTAGCCCGTGCCGCTGGGGTTAGTGTCCTTGTTGAAAAATTCTTCGCCGGGAGCCACCGTCACCTCGGGATCGACCTGAAGCGTGATCGAATTCCCGACTAAATCCACCTGTTGGATAATTCCTTGTGTGAATGTGATCGCCCGGTAGACGTCATCTGCGGGAGTGCTTCCCTCGGAGTATCGCTCAACGTAGTCGACCTCAAAGTCCTGAAGAACGACGCGTTCACTGTCAAAGACGTGGAAAAAACTGGCCGCCGGATTGGACACGAAAAACTGTGCACCCTGACCGTCCAATACAAAATCATCGCGCTGGTTAATCACAAACAAAGCCGTCTGTGATACCGAGAGCGCGTCGATGTTGTAGATGCCGGGAGCGAACTGAAGCTTTACCGGCCCCTCCATGTGATGGGCCGACGCAATCGCGTCCGTGATCGCGGCATGGTCGTCGATACGATCGTTAGCAATTGCGCCGAAATCGGCAGCGTAGATAACATTTTCGGCGCTGACATCGATCGAACGAAGTGGCGCTTCGCGTGGCAGAATTCTCACAATCGAAAAGTCGGTCTTGAAACTATCTCGAATATGATCACCGTTCGCTCCAAACGCTACGAAAACGGTATCGCCTTTGGAAAGGCTGCCAAGGCTGACGTCGAAACCACTCAGGCTTTCGCTGGTATCGCCGGTAGTAAATGATTTACGATTGAGAATATCATTTGCGCTGGTGCCGACGACAACTTCCAAACCATCGTTGGAGTTCGCGGATAACGCTAAGAAACTGTCGCTGAGCGCGTAGAAGCCAGAATGTTCGACGTCGAATGCGGCGATGGCGTAGCGGTTTTTAAAGTTTGCCCGATTCGAATAGCCCTGCCCGGGGTGCCCACCATAACGACTTAGACTGAGGTGGCCGGCCGAAAGATCATAGCCATTAATCGGAGCAAGGTTTTGTTGCGCCGTCAAAGATAATGGTTGGTAGCTACTCTGATCTTCTACCCCGCCTGTGAAAAGATCAGAATCCGTTGGCGCGTTCCAAAGGTAACGCCAACGTGTACCTAGCTGATTGTTGTCGCGATCAAAATCAGCACGGTAGCTTCCGACGGTCTGTGCGCGTCCGGCGAAACGAGTGATTGAGAAATCGGTCGCAAAACTATCGTAAACAGCATCCGAATCACCACCAAAAGCGACGTGGATTTGGTCGCCCCTGGCAACAAAACCGATCCGAGTGTCAAAGTAAAATCGGCCGCCGTCGTTGGCCACGTTGGAATAAATCGCAACTTCATCGTTGACAAAGATCCTAAACTCTACTCCGCCAGATCGTTGATCACGCAAGTCTAAAAAACTGTCAGTGATTTCGTAGTAACCGGATTCTTGGACTTCATAGGAAGCGATGGCAAAACGATCGTACGTGGTCGCTCGGCCGTTGAATGTCCCCAAACCGGGGTGGCCACCATTGGCTTTGAGTCTCAAAACCGGATCGGTAACAGATCCTATGGGGACAAGTTCCGTGTCCTCCTGATGAAGCGGCCCGTCGTTGGTCTGGTAAGAAAATTCGGCGCTGCCAAAGTCAGCCGAATAGCTTGCAACGATCTCGGGACTGCTCAACGTCGTCACCGAAAGCAGTTGTCTCGGTTCCAATTTGCAATAGGAAGTTGGCGCAGCGCGGTTTCTTTTCTGCCTAGAATCCCCTTTTGGGAGGCGGGAAAAACAATCTAAGACGTGGCTGAACATGGATGAGTACGTCAATTTAACGATGGTAGGGAGCAGGTGTCTTGTCTCTTATCGTACCGTCTTTCTTTTTGCGGGAAGGACGTTTTTATTTCGATCCTCAAATATTCTTTTTGATTGCTTATCATACGCGATGCTTTTGAGATTTTCACGCGATCTGCTGATACTAAGTGTCATGGAAACTTAATGGCCGCAACTGAATGTTAAAAACCGAAGTAAGAATCTTTTCGTGTTTCCGGGTTAACGTTGGAGCGTGGATATTAGAGTCTGAAATCATATCGCCCCAATCGACTCTGACGTGCTAACATGGAATTGTGGAATTGTGGAATTCTACGCAAAACGAGATTGGCAGGCTTACGACGAACTTGTTCGTGAACCACAACAACAGTTGTCGTTGAATCTAACGCCTACCCAACGTTTGGAGCGTTGCTGTGAGTTATACGCTTTGGCTCAAGCATTGCGTGTGCAAACAGAACAGTCGCGGCAAGCGCACATCGACCGCAAGATGCAAAAGTACAGACGCCGCGCCGAGTTGATTAAGGGGTACCGGAAATTGGACGAACTGATTTATGAATCAACCGATTAGAACGACGCTCGCAGAGATCGTCATGTTCCTAAAGCGGCAGGGAATCGATCATTGTATTATCGGTGGACATGTCGCTCGCCATCGGCGGACTAGATCAGCAAATTTTAGCCCACTCTGATCGGTTCGAAGTTTTCGACATGAATGTTTGTGTCGCAACCGCTGAAGACTAAATTTTGATGAAAATGTTAGCCGGCCGCGCGGTAGATCAATCCGATGTTCAGGCAATCGTAGCAGCCAAAAGCGACCAACTGGATTGGGGCTATTTGCTAAAAACTGCAGCCCAGATCGAAGAAGCCCTCGCGATTGACTTCGTGGATGCCGTCATCCAGCTAAGGCAACATTGAAAAATTTCCCCGTGAACCGCTCGGTCTAATCGTGCGCAATAACATTACAATCCGGAAACGCACATGCAAAATCTTTCTGAGAATTTACGAAAGTTCCGTCCATGTTTGAGTACGAATACGCGCGACCCGCAGCCAGCGTTGACCTGATCGTTCCGCGAGAGATTGGCGGCCTATTGCACCTGTTGTTGATCCAACGGAAACATGATCCCCATGCGCTTCAATGGGCTTTGCCGGGCGGATTCATGGAGATCGATGAGACGCTCGAACAAGCCGCCGCGCGGGAACTGCAGGAAGAGACGGGGCTGATTGCGATCAGCGCCCAGCAACTCAAAAGCTTCTCTCGTGTCGATCGAGATCCGCGCGGCCGCGTAATCACAACGGCATTTGTCATAGAGACCGATCCAGCTCAGCTGCCGGTAGCCGCAGACGACGCAAAAGACGTCCGCTGGGTCGATCTAGCATCGGCGACGGGGCTCGCATTTGACCACGACGAAATTGTGGCAACGTGGCGAATTCGGAACGACGCTGACTCAATTTCCTAATTGGACAGCGCCACATTTGAATCAAAACATTGGTTTTTAACGCCGTATCGAAACTGTGAGCGGCAAGGCACTAGCCGCCGGTAAGATGCCGA
>Ga0115031_1001037_pt1 | contig 20452 bp, 19 predicted proteins | sample Maine_Asex4_meta_FD_87301 | JGI IMG/M metagenome (GOLD analysis project Ga0115031, IMG submission 87301) | Marine algal microbial communities from Maine, USA - Maine_Asex4_metaG | ecosystem: Host-associated > Algae > Red algae > Unclassified | place: Maine, USA | collected 2015-01-05
GGCCTCAAAGTGGGCGGCCTCCAGGAAAATTCTGGTCGTACCGTCGGTCACGCCGCTGTTGAGTCCACCGAACACGCCGGCGATGCACATCGGCTGGTGGTTAGCGTCGCAGATCATCAGGTCGTCGGCGCTGAGCTCGCGCTCCACCTCGTCGAGGCACATGAATTTCGTGCCTTCGGGGAGCTTCTCCACGTTAATTTCTCCACCACCGATTTTATCGAGGTCGAAGGCGTGCAGCGGCTGGCCGAGTTCGTGCAGTACGAAGTTGGTCACGTCCACGACGTTATTAATAGGTCTCACGCCGATGGCTTGCAGGCGGGCGCGCAGCCAGTCGGGGCTCGGGGCCACCTTGAGGTTTTCGATGGTCAGGCCGGCGTAGCGCGGGGCCTGACTCGCGTCTTGAACGGTGACTTTAACGGGCGCACCGCTGCCTTCTTTGAAAGCGGAGACGTCGGGTTTTTGCACGGCCACGTCCTGTCCGTGGTTCACGTTGAGGGCGGCCGCCAGGTCGAAGGCGACACCGACGTGGTTCGTCGCGTCGGAGCGGTTGGGGGTAAGACCGATGTCGTAAACGTAGTCTTCTTCCAGTTCGTAAACTTCGGCGGCCGGGGTTCCGGGAGCGTAGGCTTTATCGAGTACAATGATGCCGTCGTGGCTTTCGCCCAGACCGAGCTCGTCTTCGGCGCAGAGCATCCCTTCGGATACCTCCCCGCGAATTTTGCCTTTCTTGATTTTGAAGGAGTCGCCGCTCAGCGGGTGCAGTTCGGCGCCGACGGTGGCTACGATCACGTGCTGACCGGCCGCCACGTTGGGCGCGCCGCATACGATGGAGACGGGCTCGCCCGCCCCGGTGTCGACTTTGGTCAGACTCAATCGGTCCGCGCCCGGGTGCTTGCCGCATTCGACAACGTGGCCCACCACCACGCCGGCCAGGCCGCCGGGTATAGACTCCACCTTGTCCATACCTTCCACCTCCAGACCGGTGCCGGTCAGCACCCGGCCGACGGCTTCGGGGTCGATATCTATACTGAGGTATTGGCGCAGCCAGTTGAGGGACACTTTCATAGCGCGCAAAGGTAATATAGCTTGCCCAGTCACCTCAAGTGATTTGTCAACTTATGGCGGATGGTGCGGGAATCTGTTCTTCCGGTAGCCTCCGGTAGCTGGATTCCGCCCTCTCGCCGCGATTTAAGCGTGCCCGTAGTTCGGCCATTGTACTGTTAGGATTCGGAAAGTTAGGGGGTTGAATGTTGACGGCAATACTGTATCATGGACGTCGCATTAACATTTTCTTAAGTTTTAGATCACTTTTATTCCTTTCTTGCCCTCTATAATTGCAGGTAAGCTGCAAAATAACTAATTTTAACATTTAATCCACGTGACTTTTTAACAAAAAAAGTGTCTCTACCCCCGAACACCAATGTCAGCGGCCAGGTTAATGCTGAGCTTCTGAACATGTATTCGTTCAACCATATTTTAATTCACTCAAACGCACTATAGATTATGGATTTTTCCGCTACTATTAATTCAATGCTGGGCCGACTCGGCGACGCCGTGCCTACCATCGTGGCAGCATTGCTCATTTTACTCATCGGCTACTTCATTGCTAAGATCCTGCAACGGATAACTTACAAACTACTCAATAAAACGGGGCTCGATAACCGTATTGCTTCGGCAACCACCAGTGGCGTAAAGCCGGAAAGAGCACTTTCCAAGCTGGTGTACTACCTTATAATGGTAATCGTCTTGCTGGCCGCACTCGACGTGCTTGGGCTGACCAGCGTCATGGCTCCGCTCAATAACATGGTGGATAACTTCCTCGGCTTCATTCCCAACATCATTGCCGCCGGTTTGATCGGCTTCATTGGTTACGTGATTGCCAAGATTGTATCGAGCCTGGTGGGTATGGCGGCCGGATTTCTGGAAGGCATAAGCCAAAAGGCCGGCCTGAGCGCCGACATCAACCTGACCAGCATTCTGACCAAAGTCGTGTTTATTCTCGTGTTCATTCCGTTACTGATCGCCGCGCTCGACGCGCTGAAACTCGACGCGATCACCGAGCCGGCGAAAGACATGTTGCAGTCTTTCATCTCCGCCATTCCACGCATCTTCGCCGCGGCCTTCATCATCGGTATTTTCTACATCGGTGGTAAGTTCATCACCGGCTTGCTGAAGGGTTTACTGACGAGCCTGGGCACTGACGGTCTGGCCACGCGTCTGCGCATCAACGGTCTTATCGGAGCGGGCACCAGCCTCAGCTCATTAATCGCTAATGCCGCCTTCTTTTTCATCATGTTTTTGGGTATCATCACCGGCATGGAGCGCCTGGGCTTCGAGCGACTGGACTACATCCTGGCCGAAATCTTCGAACTCACGGGACAGATCGCTTTCGGTCTCGTTATCCTTACGCTCGGTAACTACCTGGCAAACCTGGCGTACGAAACCATGTCCGCCGGACGGACGGATACCTTCCTGGCCTCCCTCGCCCGCATCGTTATCCTGGGCTTGTTCCTGGCCATCGCACTGCGCACCATGGGCATCGCTGATGACATCGTGAACCTCGCCTTCGGTCTCACCCTGGGTGCCGTAGCCGTAGCCGTAGCACTTTCCTTTGGCCTTGGTGGCCGTGAAGCCGCCGGCGAGCAGATGAAGCGCATCCTGGATAAATTCAACAAGGATAAAAACATTCCCGGAGCCGGAAAGCCCCGGTAAAACGTCCGCTTACGTTAAAACACTCTGATTATTGCCCCGGCCGGAAGAATTTCGGCCGGGGTTATTTATTATTTTATCATCTTTGTTAACCTAACCGGCTCTGACCGGTTACACTTGCACATATTCCCCAAAGGCTACTACTATGAAATCTACCCTGCTGACGCTTCTCATAGCCGTTTGTTCCTGCTGTTTCGCGCAGCGGTCGCAACTGCGCGTGGAGCCGGCCAGCGTGGTAAAAGACGTGATGGTGGATGATTTGCAGGACGATTACCAGGACATTACCCCGATCACCGTCACCAACAATTCTAACCGGCCCATGGAGTTGACGCGGGAGCAGATCGTGATCGGTAAGCCTTCCAGTTGGAAGTACGGCACTTTTAATCGCCGTAACCGCACTTCTCCCTACCTCATTAATTCCGCGGCCGCAACCGGTAGCGAAGCGGTGCGTCTCGCGCCCGGCGAATCCACTACTTTTTACGTCGTGCTTCAGCCCGACGGACTGGCGGGTGACGGTCGTGTCGAAATTCGATTCATCGATCGTAATACGCCCGGCACCATCGTCGGTAAAGCAGTGGTCACTTCCGAGATTACCCAGCGCGTCGGCTCCGGTAGTTCGGCCGCCAACGGCGGCGGCGGATTGTCCGGCCGGCCGGCACCAACGGCGGTACGCCTTTTCCCTAACCCGGCCCGCGAACGCTTCTTCGTTGAAGCACCTGGCGGCACTAAGCTCGGCCGCGTCGAAATCCGTAATACCCTCGGCAGCACCCTCAAGAAATACGATCAGCCGGCCGGTAAGGAAGGCTACGATATCGATAGCCTCCCGGATGGCCTGTACATGATCAGCATCTACGACGACCGGGGCAAGAAGCTCAAGACACTGCGGTTGCTGCACCGCCAGTTCGGTGCTTAATCAGTCAGAAGTCAATTAGTCATCAGTCAGGAGTGTGCCGATGCATCATGACCTGACCGCCGGGGTTGTCCGGCGTAATTCGCGCCGATTCAGACCCGCCGCTCGCTCCTCCTAATTCTTATTTTTGTTTTCTTCTACTTCCGCGATCCCCTTACGGCGCGTAGGCATCCTTTTGCGGTAAACCCCCAACATCTTTTTTCCGGACATGAGTACCACTTCCACCCCCAAGACTACGGACTTCACCTCCTCCGTTCGCCTCGCGCTGGCTGACCTGCGTGTCGCCGCCGCCGCACTCAATCGCCAACCCGATGCGCGGCTTAACGAATGTCTGCGCCACCTAGCCGAGTTGACCGAAGCCAACGTCGGCCCGCTGCTCGCCGCCAACGCCCTCGATCTGGCGCGGATGGACCCGGAAAACCCGAAGTATGACCGCCTGTTGCTTAACGAGCAGCGGTTGCAAGACATCGCGTCTGACCTGCGTCGGGTGGCCGGGTTACCGTCTCCCCTGGGCGTGGAGCAGGAAGCGAATACGCTGGCCAACGGCATGTCACTGCGCCGCCTCAGCGTCCCCATCGGGGTGGTCGGCATCGTCTTCGAATCGCGGCCGAACGTGACCTTCGACGTCTTTGCCCTGAACCTCAAAGCGGGCAATGCCTCCGCCCTCAAGGGCAGCCGGGATGCGCGCGACAGTAACCTGGCCATCAAGGCTCTGATCGACCGGGCCCTCGCCGAGACCGGCTTGCCGCAAGCCTGCTACCTCGCCCCCGCGGAACGGGAAGCGCTGCTGCCCATCCTCGAAGCCGACGGCCTGGTCGACGTCATCATCCCCCGCGGCAGCCAGGGCCTGATCGACTACGTGCGCGCCAACGCCTCGGTGCCCGTCATCGAAACCGGCGCGGGTATCTGCCACGTCTACGTCGACGAAGACGCCAACCTGGAGTGGGCCAAAGCCATCATCACCAACGCCAAAAGCCGGCGGGTGAGCGTCTGCAACGCGCTGGATTGTTTGCTGATCCACCGCGGCCACGCCGACCGGCTGCCGACTTTGCTCGCCGACCTGGGGGAGCGGCATGACTGTGAGGTCTTCGCCGACGAAACGGCTTATCTCATACTAAAAGCAAACTATTCCGGTGCTCTGCACGCGGCGAACGCGGACAGCTTCGGCACTGAGTTTCTCAGCATGAAAATGTCCGTCAAGTGCGTCGACGACATCAGCGAAGCAATTGCCCACGTGGAGAAGTACGGCAGTCGCCACAGCGAGGCCATCGTGAGCAGTAATAAGGAGAACATTGACCGCTATCTGAAAGAGGTGGACGCCGCCGTAGTTTACGCTAACGCCAGCACCGCCTTTACCGACGGCGGGCAGTTCGAGCTCGGAGCGGAGATCGGCATCAGCACCCAGAAACTTCACGCCCGCGGGCCGATGGGGCTGGCGGCGCTGACGAGTTATAAGTGGCTGGTGGAGGGAGAGGGGAATGTGAGGTAGTACGTTAGTAATTTAGTTCGTTAGTCTGTTAGTTCGCTAGCGGAGTTTTGGTAGATTAAGCATGCCTAACGAACTAAATTACTAACAAACTAAAGTACTAAACATCCTTCACCATCGTCATCACCTGCCCGTCAAAGGCCACCGTCCGGAAGCCCATTCGCTGATACCACTGCGCCGCGTGGTTATCGCCGTGAACGCTGAGAGAAACCTGCTTGTCGCCGCGCTTGCGCAGGGCCTCGATGAAGTGGTCGAGCAGTTGTTGCCCGACGCCGCCGCCGCGCAGGCCGCGCTTGATGGCGATGCCGAACTCCGGTACGTCGTTGGCCACGAAGCCGTAGCCGGGCTGGTCGTCCTCGAACCGACGGGACCAGATCGCGCCGATCTCCTCACCGTCGCGCTTGACGATGAAACCGAGGTCGCCCTCTTTTCCCCAATACTCATAGTAGCGTCGGTATTCCGGTGCGCGGATGGCCTCAAAGGTCAGCGGCGGTTCTCCGGGTGGGGTGTAGAAAGAGGAGTGAAATAGCTCGTGGAAGAAGGAAGTAGTCGTGTTCTCCAGCGGGTGAAAAGTCAGGGGCATACGATCGGTCTTGGTTGGTCAATCTCGGTAAGGGCGGAAAAGTAGGAACTAAAAATCGAAGTCTCGTGGATCGGGGCCGAGGCGCTCGCCGCGCTCCAGTTCGTCGATGGCGATCATGTGGTCTTCACTCAACTCGAAATCGAACAGCTCACCGTTCTCGCGGATGCGGCCCTGGTTGGTGGATTTCGGGATGACGATGATGTCATTCTGCAGGCACCAGCGCAGCACCACCTGGGCGGCGGATTTACCGTACGCTTTACCGATTTTGGCAAAGAGGGGCTCTTGCAAAAATTTACCTTGCATCAACGGGCTCCAGGCGGTGATGGCGATGTCGTGCATGTCGGAGAAGCTGATGGCTTCGGCTTGTACGAGGTAGGGATGGTATTCGATCTGGTTGACGGCGGGAAGGATTTCACCGTTATCAACGATATCGGCCAGGTGCTCTTCCATGAAATTGGAGACGCCGATGGCGCGTACTTTTCCGGCACTCAGGGCCTGCTCGAACTCTTTCCAGGCGGCGAGGTAGCCATCGGCGGGCCAGTGGATGAGCAACAGGTCGACGTAGTCGGTCTTCAGGCGGGCGAGGGCTTCGTCGAGGGCGGCGGTGGTACGGCCGGCGCGCACGTCGTCGTTCCAGATTTTGGTGGTCAGCCAAACGTCCCCCCGCGGTACGGAAGCGGTTTGCAGGGCTTTACCTACGGCCTCTTCGTTGTTGTAAATGCTGGCGGTATCGACGTGGCGGTAGCCCGCCTCGACGGCCCAATGGATAGCGTCAATGGCTTCCTTGCCGTTGTCGGCCTTATAAACGCCAAGGCCGAGTTGGGGCATTTCGAGCCCGTTGTTGAGTTTAATGGTCTGCATGGAAAGAGAAACGCCGTCAGGGGCGTGGAGGTTTTTCCGGGCGCGGACGCGGGTTCCGTGAAGTGGGCAAAGTGGGGTTGTTGCTCCGTTGCCGGCGGATGATGCGGCAACGTCCGGCCCTGTACCGACTGAAAACCATCCTTCCGCACCCGCGGCCCCGCCCTAATCGTCTCCCTTCAGGTATTTGCCGAAACGGTCCATCACCACCGCGTGGGCATTGGCCTGGGTAAGTACGTAGACGTACCAGGGCAGTGCCGGAACGAACTCGTGGATGGCGGAGATGACGTATTTGCCGTCCAGCACGCGCCGGAACTCCAGCCAGCCGTAATCCCGCCGCCGCACCAACCGCCCGCCGGTGATGTAAAACAGTTGCCGGTCATCGTCGCTGCGGTCGGATATAAACTGTAATTGCAACAGCGGCGTCCCCCCGAAACTGAAAGTCGACACGTCACCGTCGCTGTCTACGCTAAGCAAAGTGCGAAAAAAAATCGGTAGCCACCGCTGATAGATCCGCGCTACGTAAGTCGCGGTGTGCCCGTGTGGGTTCGGCAAACGCTGAACGCTGCGAACCGTATTTTTCTCTTTCTTTTCCTCCTTGCGCTTGGGTAAGGGCGTCAGCTTTTCTTTTCCGAACAAGGCCCGCCGCGCCGCCGTCCGGAAATCTTTACGGTCCGGAAAAACATCGAGTACGGGGTTGGGAATGGCCACCAGGTCATGCCGCAGGCTTTCCACCAGCGGGGCCACCAGTTCCTTGCTGGTGTCGGTAAACAGGCTGACCCAGTAAGTGGAGAAACCGGGGCTGAAAAAACTCACTTTACGGATGATCCGCTTCTTGCCGAGTAGGTCCGCTACGGTCTTGATCATGTCCATATAAGTGGTGGGGCGTGGCCCGCCGATGTCGAACGCGCCGTTGTACACCTCCTCATTACCCAGGCAGTGGTTCATCATTTTCAACGCGTCGTCCAGTTCTACGGGTTGGGTAGCGGACTGGCACCAGGTGGGGCAGATCATGACGGGGAGCCGCTCCACCAGTTTGCGGATCATCTTAAAGGAAGAGCCTTCCGCCCCCACGATGATGCCCGCCCGCAGCGCGGTTACCGGCACGCCCGCCGCGCCCAGTGTTTGCTCCACTTCCCAGCGACTGCGCAGGTGGCGGCTCAGCTCGTCGATGGATTGGTGCTCGGGCAGCAGGCCGCCCATAAAAAGAATTTGTTTGACGCCGTTGGCTTTTGCCGCCCGGCCGAAATTATCCGCCAGCAGCAGGTCGGTATCTTCAAAGTTACCCTGATGGAGGCGCGTGGTCGGCATCATGGAATGCACGAGGTAGATGGCGTAATCCGCACCGGTCAGGGCGGCTTCGGTGCTGCTGAGGGAGTAAAGCTCCACCTGGCGCCACTCGGCCTGATCGTAGCCGGGCTCGGGCAGCATCTCGCTACGGCTAAGGGCTACGATGCGATAATCCTGATGGAAACGTTCGATGAACCAGCGGCCGATGAAGCCGGTGGCCCCGGCAATGACTACGGTGGGGCGGGACATATCGGTTAAAAGAGAAACGGCCGCGCAATGTTTGTTGCGCGGCCGTTTATAAAAAGGTTCAGCGATTAATACCGCAGGTCTTCGACGTGGTAGCCGGGAAATTCCTTCTGTCGGAAAGCGAAGGTGCCGGCCGGCAACGCCACGTTTCCGGTTGTTTTGTCGAGGTGGAAAGTGTAGTTCACACCATTGGGCGTAAAGGCTCTGATGCTCACCAGTTCTTTCTTCTTCTTGTCGATCATAAGGCGCAGCTTGGTGAACTCGCTGTTATCACGATCTACCGGCTTGAGCTCGACGGACTGAAGGAGGCGACCCTCCGTGACGTCTTCCCCCATCAAAGCAACCACGAAGCTGTCCCCTTCGTAGAAATTGAACAGCGTTTGCGGGGTGAGTACGCCGGTCATTTCTTCCGGGTCGGGCAGGTTGTTGATCATCACCTCTTTATTATCATGCTGGATGATATAAGCGGCTTTATCGGTAATGATACCTTCCTGGTCACCCAAACGAAAGCGTACCCGGTCGCCCTCCCGCTTGATCTTGCCGACTTGCTTTTCTACCGGCCGGCCGGGAAGCGCAATGTCCAGCCGGAAGTCCGCTTGCATCGTTTTATAGCCGTCGTATTTTGACCGGAGGTTGTTAATAAGCGAAATTGCCTCCGGGTCGCTATCTTGCGACTTTGTGTATTGCTTTTCCTGAGCGAACAGGATTGTTCCCGGGAGCAAAAGAAAGGCGGTGATAATCAGGGAAAATCTCATATGGACGTGATATTTGGTATGGCTTAAACGCCGATTAACTTAGTAAGGATGTAGAATAGCCGGTTAACGTTCCGTTAAACGTTGGTCCGACCAATCTCTGAGACCGGAGTGTGTTTTCAAGCGCGGGAAAAATTTTTATCGTACTATAAACATTTCGTTTCGAACCGCATTCTACTAACCTTACGGTGTTCGTTGCACCGTGGTGCTTTTGAATTATCAAAATTTAACCAGTCCCAGCTTTTGCCTAATTCGTAAATTGTTTTAATAAACGTTATGACTTATAAACCAAATGAATCTGGTGAAAATACCGGGACGGTGAACGAGCTTCAGAATTTGCGTTACAATCTTTCTAAATCAGTCAGCTGGTTGCAGAACGGGACGCGTGAGTTACTGGGTCCTTACGGCATTACGCCGAAGCAATACAACATTCTGCGTAATCTGGCGAAAAACGATAGCCAGGCCGCCTCCATCCAGCAAGTCCGCGCGGGCCTTGCGGACAAGATGTCGGACGCCAGTCGCCTCATCGACCGCCTGGTCAAGAAAGGGTATCTCGATAAGTTTCCGTCAGAGAAAGACCGCAGAAGCAACCTCGTAAAGATTTCCACTTCCGGCAAGAAGGTGTTCAAAGAAATCAGCAAGCGTCGGGATGACCTCGACCGCCTGATCAGCGACCGCCTGAACGAGGAAGAAATCGAGCAGCTCAACGAATTGCTGGCCCGGCTGCAATAGCCGCGGACCCGGTTACACGGGCCCGTTAACGTCAATGGGTTTTGTTCCGTGCTTTTCTTATGGATCAATGCGCCTTCGATTATCGTTAACGGCATACCGGACAATAGGTATTACGGCGTTCAGACGTGGCGGGAAGTTTCTACTTCCGGCCTACCTTTGAGCTATGAACCTACCCGCCAAGATGGCCTGGCGCTATCTATTCGCCCGCAAGTCTACCAACGCGATCAACATCATCACGCTGATTGCCGCCTTCGGTATCGCCATCGGAGCGGCGGCCCTGTTGCTGTTACTCAGTGTCTTCAATGGTTTCGAGGATCTTTTCCTGGAGATGTTCAACAACCTTAACCCCGACGTGCGCATCGAGGCGAATACGGGCAAGACCTTTGTGGCCGACCCCGCGATGATGGAAGACCTACTGACCGTAGACGGTGTGGAACTGGTGTCACAAACGCTGGAAGAAACCGCGATCTTCAGCTACAACGATAAAAAAAACGCGGCTTCCGTCAAGGGCGTCGATGAATTTTATGCGGGGGTTACCGGTATCGATACCGTTGTACACGACGGAGAATACCAACTCGCCGTTCGTTCCGCCCGGGGTGGCGGCGCGGTGGTGGGCACCGAGCTCTCCATCATGCTCGGTATCGACCCACTCAATAAATTTGAAAAGCTGACCATTTTTACGCTCCGCCCCAAACCGCGGGGAGGTAATCAGTTGATCACGGGCCGCGGCAACTACCTGCGCCGCGACTTCCAACCTACGGGCGTGATTCGCTCGCGGGAAGCTTTCGGTAATCAAGCCGTGCTGATCGGGCTCGAACAGGCCCGCAGCCTGCTCAGTGCCGACTCCAATACCGTATCCGCGCTGGAAATAAAGCTGGACGCCGACGCGTCGGCAAAGCGTACTTACAACCGGATTCAGGCCGTGATGGGCGAAGATTACACCGTTAAAAATCGCTACCAGCAGGAGAACAGCATCCTGAAATTGATGCAGGTCGAAAAATGGATCGGCTTCGCCATCGTTTCACTGATGATGATCCTGATCAGCTTCAACCTCATCGGCGCGCTGTGGATGATCGTGCTGGAGAAGCGGCCGGATATTTCTATCCTGCGCAGCCTGGGTATGACGGCGCGCGGCGTGAGCAGCGTGTTTCTGCGCGTGGGGCTACTGCTGTGCGGTATCGGCCTTATGGCGGGTTTCACTTTGGCCACCGCACTGTTCCTGTTGCAAAAGATTTTCGGCCTGGTCACGCTGCCCGGCTCGATGACGGAGGCGTACCCGATCTCTTTCCGCTGGTATGATTTTCCCATCGTCGCCCTTACCGTATTGGTGATCGGGCTGATCGCGTCGCTGCTGCCGGCGCAGCGGGCGGGGAAGGTGGAGGCGGTTAATTAGTTCGTTAGAAATTAGTCCGTTAGAAGTTAGTGCCCGTCACACATGTTACACAGCACTAACTTCTAACGACTAACTTCTAAATTACTTTTTCTTCCTTCGCGGGCTACTCGCATCCCCCGTTTTCAGTCGGTTCCAGGCCCAGTCCCACTTCGTGTTACTGACCAGCGGGCGGTGGTAGTCGCGGTCGAGATCGAAGTCGAATTCTTCCAGCATTCCCTCTTCGGCCATCTTCCACGGGGCGTGCACGAGCGGTGCGGGGAGTTCCGTTAGTTCAGGCAACCAGTGCTTGACGTAAGTGCCTTTCTTGTCGTACTTCAGCCCCTGCCACGGCGCGCTGGTGTAGTAGATTTCCAACGCCTGGGTGTGCCAGTTGAACCAGTTGGCGCAGACCTCATAATCCACCAGCCGGTTCTCGAACCAGGCGGCGCCCCATCGCCAGTCGATTTTGTAGTCGCGGGTCAGGAAGCTGGCGCAGTTGACGCGTCCGCGATTGCTCATGAAGCCGGTTTGGTTAAGCTCCCGCATGTGAGCGTCGATGAAGGGCAGGCCGGTTTTACCTTCCCGCCAGTTGTCGAACAGGTCTTCGTCGTGGGTCCATTCCGTGGTCCGGTTTTTCAGCCCGCCGGGTCGGAAGATGTCGTTGCCGTGCTTGCGGCCGAGGTAGAGAAAGAAATCGCGCCAGCGCATCTCGAACAGCACGCCGTTGCCGCCCTTGTTTTTTTGCTCCAGCGAGTAGCGCTGGATTTCCGCGTAGATCAGGCGGGGTGAAAGGCAGCCCAGCGCGAGATAGGGGGAGAATTTCGAGGAGTAGTCCGCGCCGAGGCTTCGGTTGCGGGTAGAGCGGTAGGACTTGACGAGGTGGCTTTCGTCAAGGTAATAGTACAGCCGCTTCAGCCCGGCCGTTTCGCCACCGGGGTAAGCGGGATTTCCCCGTTCGCCGGGGTCGAAGCCGAGGTCGGTCAGGGTGGGTAGTTCGCCGGGGCGGACGCCGGGGAAGGCGAGCGGCACTTCCGGCTCGTCGATGGTAGATCGGACGGGAAGTTTTTCCACCTGCTTGCGGAAGGCGCGGAAGGGCTCGGGGGCTTCGTCGGGCGGGAAGGGAAGATCCGCCGGGTGATAGAGCGACTTGCCCCAGACGCGCACCAGCGGGCAGCCGGCGGGCAGGCCGGCGGCTACGGCGGCCTCGTCGTTCTTTTCTTCGCTGGTGATCTCCGCCTGGACGTAAACGGCGGCGGCGGAGACTTCCCGCGCCAGGTCAGTGATGACTTCGGCCGGGCGCGCGCTCATTCGTATTTGCAGCTCTCCGCCCAGCTCCCGCGTCCGCGCCCGAAAATCCTGAAGTGCCTGCAACAAAAATGCCGCCCGGTGCGGCCCCGTCTTGCGGAAACCCGGTCCGACCCGCGTGGAAAACAGCCGCAAGTCGATGACGTAAACGAGCAAGACCCTTGCGTCGCCGCGAAGGGCCTGCGCAAGGGTCTCGTTATCGTGAAGGCGCAAATCATTGCGCAACCAGTAGATATTCATGGGTAAAGAGGTAAGGGGCGAAAGGGTCAAGGGGCGGAAGGACTGAACGGCCTTTTCCTCTTTACTCCCTTAAGCTTTACTCTTTAGGCCATCGGCATGTTCGCCTCGCCGCTATAGAACTCGCGGAAGGTGATCATGCGTTGCTTTTCCTCGTCCCACAGTTTGTTGAACATCATGGGCAGGCTTTGTACGAAAGAGATCTTGTTGACGTACTTCTGCAGTACCGGGTTCTCCTTGGCGCACTTCCGCAGGTTGTAGTTGGGGATGCGACTGGAGAGGTGATGAATATGGTGGTAACCGATGTTGCCGGTCAGGAAGTGCAGTACACGGGGCAGCTTGTAGAAAGTCGCGCCGCGGATGGCGGCCGTCAGGTAGTCCCAGTTCTTCGTCCATTGCATGTAAGTATGCTCGTGCTGGTGCTGCACGTAGAAGAACCAGAAAGCGATGATGCCGAAGAAGAAAATGGTGGAGCCCTGTACGATGAGGAAGGCCTTCCAGCCCAATAGATAGCCGAGGGCCAGGTAAGCCAGACCGATGGCGATATTGTTGATGTGCTGCTTGCGGTGAATCGGCTTCCAACCCTCGAAACTGATGCTCGGGATGCGCAGCATCACGGCCAGGTAGATGACGGGTACGACGACGAACATCACCACGGGATGACGGAAGGCGCGGTACTTGAAGCGGCCCCACTTACCGAGTTCGCGGTACTCCTCTACGGTCAGGAAGTCGATGTCACCGATGTCGCGGTGCTCCAGCTGACCGGTGTGGCCGTGGTGGAAACTGTGGACCCGTGCCCAGTAGGTGTAAGGGATGGAGCTGAAGAAGGAGCAAACGAAGCCGATGACGTCGTTGACCTTTCGCTTTTTCAGAAAAGAGTAGTGGCCGCAGTCATGCTGAATGATGAAGATGCGCACCAGGAAGAAGGCGTTGATCGCCCCCAGACCAAGCGTCAGCAGGATCGAGTAATCGACACTGAAGTACATCGCGACCCAGAGCACTACGAAAGGGCCGAAGCTGCTGAACAGCTGACCGATGGCGCGGCCGGTGTCGGCCTTCTGGTATTTAGCGACGATGGATTTCCAGTGCTGGAGCCCCTTATTAATGTCTTCTGGAGAAGTTTCAATGGTATTTTGCACAGGTTACAGTTTAGACGTTGATAGTTGACGGGCCGGGTGGGAATCGGAAATCGCGCGAGCGCGGCACAAGGTATGCAATACGTTCGTGATTTATATTTACCTCCCCGGCCTTTTACATAAAGTTGACCGCCGGAGCACCGGATTCGCTATGTGTTAAAACGTAACGAGCCGCCGTGTGTTTCCCCGGGCGTAACAAGAAAATGTAAAAATCGGGGGTTTCCACGGTCAGAAACCGTACAAGGCTTTCATTTTATCGAAGATGGCCGTGTTTTCGTAGATACCGGAAAAATTTTCGCTGCCCGGCCCGGAAGCGAAGACGGGAATCAGGTCGCCGGTGTGGTAATCCGACGTGAATGCCCCCTGGATGTTGCCCATTTCGGAGCCGTTTTGGATGGCGTAACCGCCCGTTTCGTGGTCGGCGGTAACGATGACGAGCGTTTCGCCGTCTTTGGCCGCGAAGTCAAGCACCTTGCCCACGGCGTTGTCGAACTCGATCATTTCGCTGATGATGTAGTCGCTCTCGTTGGCGTGGCCGCCCCAGTCGATCTGGCTGCCCTCGATCATTAGGAAAAAGCCCTTGTTTTCGACGTCACGCTTATGGAGGAAATTCGGCGCGAGTTCGGCGGCGGTCACCAGGTAATCACGCCCCTGGGAGAAGGGTAGGGGTTCGGTGTCGGAGGTCAGGTAAAAGTAATTCTGGTTGCTGTTGGGCCGGATGTCTTTCGCGTCTTTATCCACGAAATTGTCGACCACGTAATCGCGCCCGCGCAGTTCCGTGCTCAGGCTGCGGGCATCGGAATCGCGGCGGTCAAAGAATTTCGCGCCGCCGCCGATGAGCAGGTCGACGTTGGCGGCGGCAATGTCGACGGCGATCTCCTCGTAGTTCTTCCGGTAGCGGTTGTGGGCCGCGAAACTGGCCGGCGTGGCGTGAACGATGGAAGAGGTGGAAACCAAACCGGTGGGCATACCGGCGGCTTCGGCCAGCTCCAGGATGGTGACGACGGGTACCGTGTCGGGGCCGACGCCGATGGCCCCGTTGTAGGTCTTCACGCCCGCGCTGAAGGCGGTGGCGCCGGCGGCCGAATCGGTCACCAGGTTGTCGCTGCTGTATGATTTGTGCAGGCCGATGACGGGGAAGCGTTCCAGGTTCAGCCGATTGCCGTTGCTGTACATCCCAGCGGAAATCTGGGTGACGCCCATGCCGTCACCGATCATCAGGATGATGTTTTTCGGCCGCTTCTTCATAGCGGTTCGGGGCGCGGGCGCGGGTGCAACGGAAGGGGCGGGGGCCGTAGGGGTAACGGCTGGCGTGGTGGAGGTGGCCGCCGGCGTGGTTTCGCGGGGCGCGGGCGGGCAGGCGGTCAACAAGCAGCAGAGGCCCAACAGGGAGAGGGGAGCTTTCAGATTCATGGCGGCAAAGATACGAGCCCGGACAGGCTGTGATGACGAATGCCGGGGCGGGCTAAGGTTAAGCGTAGGTTATCTTTTGGCGACGGCCCGGCCGCGTCGAACCTTCCGGCCCGAACCCTTTCCCCTTTTCTCCCTTCCTCCATTACCTTGCGCTTCATGTACCACACCATCATTTTCGACATCGGCAACGTCCTCATCGGCTGGGATCCCCGGAACCTCTACAACAAGGTTTTTAACACGCCGGAGGAGGCCGACTGGTTCATCACCAACATCACCCATCTGGACTGGAACGAGGAGCAGGATCGCGGCCGCCCCGTCGCCGAAGCCACTGAGCTGCTCGTGGCCGAATACCCGAAATGGGAGCGCGAGATCAGGATGTACTATGACCGGTGGACGGAACACTTTTCGGGCGCGATCACGGGTTCCGTGGATGTTTTGAAGGCCTTGGAAGCGAGCGGTGATTATCGTTTGCTCGCCCTCACCAACTGGAGCGCGGAGCTCTTCCCCTGGGCGCGGGAGAACTTCGATTTCCTCACCATCTTCGAGGATATTATGGTCTCCGGCGAGGTGAAGATGAAAAAGCCCAACCCGGACATTTACCTGCACCTGGCCGATACCTATGGCCTCGGCGATTTTTCCGGCTGTCTGTTCATCGACGACAGCGCGCGGAACGTGGCCGCGGCGCGGGAGTTGGGCCTGGAGGCGATCCGGTTCGAGGGGGAGGGGCAGTTGCGGGAGGCGTTGAGCGAGCGGGGAATCAGTTTCTGAAACGCAGGCTGCTGAAACCCACGTCGCGGAAAAAACAAAACGAAAGCTTAAAACCCGACCATCCGCCAACTACCGGTGCATCCGTTTCCCTCCCTGATGTCGAGATCAAACCCCGACCCAAATGAAACCAGCCCTTTACTTCTTGCTCGCCCTGAGCCTCTTTGCCTGTGACTCCTCCGCTTCCGTTACGCTGCCCGGCACCTGGCAACTGGTCGCCACCAAAACGGGTGCCGACGAATTTCGCTACTTCAGCGGCGATGCACGGATCACCTTTCAAGACAACGGAGATTTCTCTTCCACCGTCGCCCACTGCTTCCGCCCCGGCCCGAACAACGGCTCGGTGGGCCACTACGAAACATCGGTGGCCGCCATCACGCTGGACAATTGCTTCGGTAACCGGGCGATCACCTATGAAATGCTGGATGGGGAGCTGACGTTGAAGTTTCCGTGCGACGAGCCGTGCTACAACCGTTACCGCAAGGTCGAATAGCCGGCTTTCAGAGTAGTGGCAATCTTTAACGGCTTTTCGCCAACGCGGTCGGCCCGCCCTACCGTCTTACGCTTAAATCAATCCCTTTCGAACCAATGAAAAACATGCTCTTCCTCCTGCCCCTGTTCTTCCTCTTCGTCGCCTGCGAAGATGATGACAATGCTATAACACCTGACGGCGTATCGTACGCCTGTACCGGCTGCGACACCTCGATGATCGCCGGTACCTGGCGGCTGGCCGAATTTTACAGCGACCCGGGGGATGGCTCCGGAGCGTACGCCCCTTACGAGAGTAATAAAGAAGTCACTTTTGCCGCTGACGGTACGTTTGCCGCAACGGGCGACCTGTGCAGCCCGCGGCCCGACGGTGGCGAGGCGACCAACGGTACCTACGACCTGCCGGCCGGTGAGCTGAGGGCCGAAGGTTGCGCCGTTGCCAATCCGGTAAGGATGATATTCGGTAACGGACGGCTAACCATATCTTACTTCTGCATCGAAGGCTGCGGCGAGCGGTACCGCAAGATCAGTGACTAACCATCGTAGTTAACTTAACTTACAGACAAAGTAAAACCCGGCCCAAATTGTATCTTCGCGCTGAAATTACCCCACATGGATCAACAACGCGCGGTACTCTTACTGGCTGACGGAACGCTTTACGAAGGAAAGGCGGCCGGTAAGATTGGAACGACCACCGGAGAAATCTGCTTCAACACCGGTATGACCGGCTACCAGGAAGTGTTTACCGACCCCTCTTACTTCGGTCAGCTATTGGTAACGACCAACGCCCACATCGGCAACTACGGCACCATGAAAGCCGATACGGAATCCGACTCGGTTAAGATCGCCGGTCTGATCTGTAAAAATTTCACCGTGCCGTTCAGCCGCCAGATGGGCGAGGCTTCCATCCAGGATTACCTGGAGGGCGAGGGCCTCGTCGGCATCAGCGACATCGACACCCGCGCGTTGGTACGCCACATCCGTACCAAGGGTGCAATGAATGGCATCATCTCCAGCGAGGAGTTCGACGTCAAGAAGTTGAAAAAGCAGCTCGACGCCGCGCCCGATATGGACGGGCTGGAGCTCGCCGGCAAGGTGACCACCGAAAAGGCCTACACACTCGGCGAAGAGAACGCGACGTATAAGGTCGCCGTACTCGACCTCGGTACTAAGCAAAACATCCTTCGCAATTTCCTGAAGCGGGATTGCTACGTGAAGGTCTTCCCCGCGCGGGCATCCATCGAGGAAATCGACGCGTTCGGCGCTGACGGCCTTTTCATCTCCAACGGCCCGGGCGACCCCGGCGCGATGGATTACGCCGTCGACACCGCCAAGGAGATGCTGGCCCGGGATAAGCCGACGTTCGGTATTTGCCTCGGCCACCAGATCCTGGCGCGCGCCGTCGACATCCCGACCTATAAGATGCACCACGGCCACCGCGGCATCAACCACCCGGTCAAGAACCTGGTTACCGGCAAATCGGAGATCACCAGCCAGAACCACGGTTTCGGGGTCAGCCCCGAGGCCATCGCCGCGGCAACCGACCGCGTGGAGGTCACCCACCGCAACCTCAACGATGACACCATCGAGGGCATCCGGATCGTCGGTAAGCCGGCCTTCAGCGTGCAGTATCACCCCGAGGCCAGCCCCGGACCGCACGATGCGGCCTACCTTTTCGATCAGTTTGTAGACCTGATGCGTAAGGGGTAAAGGGTCGGCCGTTTTGCGTACCACGTTCCTTTTTTCCACCTTACGCCCTTTCCCCATTCCTTAGCACCCGCGGCCCCGCCCCAAAGCGGACCAAATAACTAAAAGACAAAAAAAACGAATTATGAGCAGTATCCTGGACGTAAGAGCCCGTCAAATTCTCGACAGCCGCGGCAACCCCACCGTAGAAGTGGAAGTACTCACCAGCGACGGGGCCATCGGCCGCGCGGCCGTGCCCTCCGGCGCGAGCACGGGTAAGTACGAAGCCGTGGAACTTCGGGATAACGACAAAGACGTATACGTCGGTAAAGGCGTATTGAAGGCCGTGGCCAACGTGGAAGAAAAGATCGCCGAAGAACTGCTCGGCGTGGACGTGACCGACCAGCGGTACATCGACGAGATGATGATCGAACTGGACGGTACGCCCAACAAGAGCAAGCTCGGCGCCAACGCCATTCTCGGAGTGTCCCTGGCCTGCGCCAAGGCCGCCGCGCTGGAGCAGAACCTGCCCCTCTACCGCTACGTCGGCGGCGTCAACGCGCACACGATGCCCGTACCGATGATGAACATCCTCAACGGCGGCAGCCACGCGGACAACAGCATCGACTTCCAGGAATTCATGATCGTGCCCCTCGGCGCCGATACGTTCAGCGACGCGCTGCGCATGGGCGTGGAGACCTTCCATAGCCTCAAGAAAGTGTTGAAGAGCAAAGGTTACTCCACCAACGTTGGTGACGAAGGTGGCTTCGCCCCCAACATCAAGAGCAACGACGAGGCGATCGAGATCGTCCTCGAATCCATCGAGAAGGCCGGTTACAAGCCGGGCGACGATATGATGATCGCCATGGACGCGGCGGCTTCCGAATTTTACGACGGCAAGGAAAACGTGTACCACTTCCACAAATCCGACGGTCGTAAGATCGAGTCCGCCGCCATGGTCGACTACTGGAAACAGTGGGTGGACAAGTACCCGATCTTCTCCATCGAAGACGGCCTCGACGAGGACGACTGGAAGGGCTGGGCCGCGCTCAACCAGAGTTTCGGCGACCGCTGCCAGCTGGTGGGCGACGACCTCTTCGTAACCAACACCGAGCGCCTCAGCCGCGGCATCGCCGAAGGTAGCGCCAACTCCATCCTCGTGAAGGTGAACCAGATCGGCTCCTTGACCGAAACGATCAACACCGTCAACATGGCCCACCGCGCCGGTTACACCAGCGTAATGAGCCATCGCTCCGGCGAAACGGAAGACGTAACCATCGCCGACCTGGCCGTTGCCCTCAACTGCGGTCAGATCAAGACCGGCTCCGCCAGCCGCTCCGACCGGGTCGCCAAGTACAACCAGCTGCTTCGCATTGAGGAGGAACTGGGCAGCACGGCTTACTTCCCCGGCCGCGACCTGCTGAAAAAGCTGAAGCGGTAAAAACGTCTTTAACCGCGAAACGAAAAGCCGCTTTTCCCCCGGGGGAGAAGCGGCTTTCTTCGTCGGCGTAAGTCGCGTATTTGAGATTAAGCCCTCTTAATGATACCTTTACCCCCATCATGGCCAAACGCAAAGACCCCATCGCTGAACTCTGGAACAAGCTTCCGCCATATATCCGGAACCGCTACTTCCTTGCGCTCGTGGCCTTCACGTTCTTCATGGTGTTCATTGACCGGCACGATATCGCCACCCAGTTTCGGCTTTCGTCCACCGTCGACCGGCTGGAAAATGACCTCGGCCGCTACGACGGGCTGATCGGCGGCGCCGAAGCCGAAAAGCTGGACATGCAGACTAACCGCGAGACTTTTGCCCGCGAAGGTTACTATATGCAGAAGGACGATGAGGATGTATTCATCATCGTGGAGGAGAAGAAGTAAAGCTGTTATAACGCTTCGTCTACCGTCATCACCATCTCCTTGTTTTCGTCGGGGATGTGTTCAGCGTTCTCTTCCAGGGGCACATACCGCTTGGTCAGGCCATCGAACATTTCAGCCTGCTTTTCGAAGGTTTTACGCAGTCGGCCTAACTCTACGTTTGCCTTTTGCTTGCGGTCTTGCTCAATGGCGAGGACCTCGTATAATTTACTCGTGTTGAAGTGGGGGTGTTTATTTGGTGAGTAAATGTAACGACTGATTACGAAAGTTGCGCTTTGTATTGCGTTATTAGGTTTTGTACCTCCACGTCACATTGGTTACCTTCGCCGGTGTTTCCGCATCCTTCTCCATTTTAGGGCGCGGACGCGGGTGCAAAGGGAAGGTTTTGCAAAGGCGCAGTTCCGGACCCCGAGCACGGGACCCCTCTACCAAATTAAAATCAAGATCAAAGCAACATGGCAGTTCTCGTAAGAAAAGACTCTAATATCATCGTTCAGGGCATCACCGGCAAGGAAGGTGGTTTTCATGCCGGCCAGATGAAGGAATACGGCACCAACCTCGTAGGTGGCGTAACTCCCGGTAAAGGCGGCCAGACGGCCGAAGGGGTA
>Ga0115031_1001050_pt1 | contig 20341 bp, 14 predicted proteins | sample Maine_Asex4_meta_FD_87301 | JGI IMG/M metagenome (GOLD analysis project Ga0115031, IMG submission 87301) | Marine algal microbial communities from Maine, USA - Maine_Asex4_metaG | ecosystem: Host-associated > Algae > Red algae > Unclassified | place: Maine, USA | collected 2015-01-05
AGCAGGGCGGCGACGAGCAGGGCGGCGACGAGCAGGGCGGCGACATCATGGTCAGTTTCTCGGCGGGCATCGACAAGGACAATCTCGCCGAGGCGATCGCAATGGGTGTCCGGCCTGCGAGCGTCTGCTCCGATCTGCTCAAGCCGGGCGGCTACGGCAGGCTCGCCCCGATGCTCAAGGCGCTCACCAAGGCCGTGGCCGACACCGGCGCCACCGACCTCGACCAGTTCCGGGCGCATCGTCTCGACGCCGCACGCGCAGCGGGTCATCGTGATCCGGCCGCCGAGCACCTCGCCTTCGTGCTCGCCGAAGGGAAGTCCAAGTACGAACTCGCCGGCAACGAGAAGTTGCCGCGAGCTGTCGATCACGATCTCGAGATGTGGGGCTGCGTCGCCTGCAACTTCTGCGTCACCGTCTGCCCGAACGATGCATTCTTCAAGCTGCCGACTCCGAAAGCCGACGACGACGGCGACGCCGAGGGCTTGTTCGCCCAGATCGAGGGTCGTCAGCAGTACCTCGTGCTGAGCGAGCTGTGCAACGAGTGCGGCAACTGCCTGACCTTCTGCCCGGAGAACGGTGATCCCGCCATCATCAAACCGCGCCTGTACCTGGAGTCGGATCGTTTCCATGCAGCGGTCGGTCAGCGGTTCCTGCTCGGTTTCGACGGCACCGTGACCGCAACAGCGGGGGGCGGAGCCGGCGACCAACTCCCGACGTTGGTCGCACTGCTCAACGCCCGCGAGGGTCTGCCGCTTCGACTCGGCAGCTGACGTGCGCTCTGCGGTCGAACGCGTCCTTTGAGACGACGATAAGTGGCCAGGGCATGAACGCGATACCGACGTGTACAGCGCGACCTTGACGAATCGTTAACCTGCCCGAAACGTAAGTCTCGTTGACTGGGGGTCGCTTGAGTACGAAGTCACAAGATTCGTCGAACGCTCGGCGTCCCGGGGCCGTTCGTTGGGCGCAGCCGCTCGTCGGACTCGTGGTTCCCGTCGGTGCTGTCGTGGTCGCGTTGTCGCTCGGAGCAGTCATGCTCCTGGCGCTCGGGGCGAACCCCATCACCGGCTACGCCGCACTGATCGACGGAGCATTCGGCGGTTGGAACGAACTCGCCGACACCTCTGTGAAGGCCATGCCATTGCTGCTCGTCGGCGTCGGCATCTGTATTGCTTTCCGCGCCGGTGTCATCAACATCGGCGGGGAAGGCCAGATCATCGCCGGAGCCGTTGCGTCCTCCACGGTTGCGCTGCTCGTTCCTGATCTTCCTCGCCTCGTCCTCGTTCCGCTGGTTCTCATCGGGGGAGCAGTCGGTGGCGGCATCTGGGGAGCGATCCCCGGAGCGCTCAAGGCCTACGCCGGCGTCAACGAGATCCTCAGCACGATCATGATGAACATCGTCGCCGCGCAGTTCCTGAGCTTCCTGTTGCAGGATTGGCTGACCGACAAGGCGGCGGGCGCCATCAAGATCCAGCAGACCGAGCGGCTGTCGGAGAACTCGCATCTGCCCTTGCTGCCTGGCGGCACTCGGCTCCACCTCGGCGTGCTGGTCGCCATCGTTGTCGCAGTGCTCGGCTACGTCCTGTTGTTCCGCAGCGCACTGGGCGTCCGGCTCCGTGCCGTCGGCCACAACCCCGACGCATCGCGCTACGCCGGAATGCCGGTGAAGAAGAGCATCGTGCAGGCACTGGCGTTCTCGGGTGCCTGCGCGGGTGTCGCCGGAGCAGTGCTCGTGTTCGGGTCCGAGTCGCACCGCCTGATCGCAGACGGTGGCTCATCCGGATTCACGCAGAGTGCGGGGTTCAACGGCATCGTTGCGGCACTCTTCGGCAGCCTGCATCCGCTGTCGACCATCCCAGCGGCGTTCTTCTTCGGGGGCATGCTCACCGGCGGCATCGCACTTCAGCAGGAACTGCAGGTCCCAGCAGCGCTGATCGTGGCCTTGAACGGCATCGTCGTACTCTTTGTCGTCGGCAGCCTGAAACTGCGTGGCCGTCTGCAGGCGTGGGTCGACTCGCCCGGTGATGGGTTCACCAAGACCCTGAGCGATCCGACCCTGAGCGATCCGGCACTGAGCGATCCGGCACTGAGCGATCCGGCGCTGAGCGACCCGGCACTGAGCGATCCGATCGACGACGATTCAGCCAGCATGCAAGGGGCCGCTGATGGGTGACTTCTTCACGGTCTCGGTCTTGGTCGCCACCTTGGCCTCCGGCATCCGCCTCGCCACGCCGTTCCTGCTCGCCGGCCTCGGTGAGACCATTGGCCAGCGCAGCGGCGTACTCAACCTTGGCGTCGAAGGCATCATGCTGCTCGGCGCGTTCACGGCGTACTACATCGCACTCGAGACCAACAGCGCAACACTCGGCATCGTCGGTGCCCTCGCCGTCGGAGCGTTCATGGGTCTTGTCTATGCATTCATCACGCTCGTGGCGCACGCCGCGCAGGGAATCTCCGGCATCGGCATCTTCCTGTTCGGACTCGGCTTCACCGACCTGCTCTTCCAGAAGCAAGTCGGTACTCCGATCCCGATCTCCGGTCTCTCGGAGAAGACGGTCCCGATCCTCGGCGACATCCCCAAGGTGGGCGAGATCTTCTTCCAGCACAGCGTCCTGGTGTTCATTGCGTTCGGCCTCGTACCGGTCGTCTGGTTCATGATCAACAAGACCACGTTCGGGCTCAACATCCGTGCCGTTGGCGAGACACCCGAGGCTGCTGACACGCTCGGGGTCAGCGTCAACCTGACCCGACTCTCGACCATCGTGATCGGCAGCACCCTCGCCGGCCTCGCAGGAGCCTCGCTGGCACTCGAGGTCGGCATCTTTCAACAGAACCTCACGTCCGGACAGGGGTTCATCGCCATCGCGCTCGTGTACTTCGGGGCGTGGCGCTCGTATGGCGTGATGCTCGGCGCACTGCTGTTCGGCATCGTGCAGGCGACTGTCCTGCAATGGAAGACACTCGGCATCGTCGAAGGTGCTGCGTCGAGCCTCACGGCAATGGCGCCCGCCATCCTCACCATTGTCGTCCTCGTCGTCGTCAGCCGTCGCGTCGCAGCGCCGGCAGCGTTGACCCGACCATTCGACCGCAGTGGCTGATCAGGACCAGGTCAGTCGCCGTGGACATCAGAGCTTGCCAAGACGTCAGCGTGGACAGCCGGCACAGCAGAAGCACCCATCCGTGCATCGAGAATCCAGCCCAATCGAACATCAAGTAAGGGGAGTCATCATGAAAGCCACCAACAGGAAGATCGCAACATCAGCGGTCGTCACCCTCGCACTCGTTGCCGCCAGCTGCGGTAGCGACAGTGCTGAAGAGGTCATCGACGATGCCGGTGACAACGCCGCAGAGGTCGTCGATGACGCCGAGGCGGCAGCCGAAGATGTCGCCGACGACGCCGCGGATGTCGCCGACACCGCCGCCGAGACGGCCGAGTCGGTCAGCGAAGAAGTCAGCGAAGAGGTCGCCGATGCCGAGCCGATGAAGATCGGTCTCGTCGCGCCGAGCGCAAGCAATGACCTGGCCTGGACCCAGGCCATGTTCGACTCACTCAATCGCGTGGCTGACGGCCGTGACATCGAGATCGCCGTCACCGACGGCACCTTCGTCGTCGAAGACGCTGGCGCAGCCATTCGTGGCTACGCCGAGGACGGATTCGACCTGGTCATCGCCCACGGCACGCAGTACGGAGGTCCGCTCCAGGAGATCGCCGCCGATTTCCCTGACGTGTCCTTCGCCATCGGTACATCGACCGACTTCTTCGGCCTGGACAACATCTTCGCCTATTCGGTCGATGCCGGCCAGGGTGGCTACGTCAACGGTGTGATGGCAGCGCAGCTCACCGAGACGAACAACATCGGTGTGGTCGGACCCGTGCCGGCAGGTGACGCCAAGCTGTACATCGATGGCTTCGTCGCTGGCGTCGAGGCCCAGGACTCGGGCGTCGAAGTGAACGTCAACTACATCGACTCCTTCAGCGACGTGCTGCTGGCCTCCGAGGCGGCCAAGGCGCTCGTCGGCGCAGGCGCCGATGTGCTCACTGGTTCGGCACAGATGGTCGTCGGTGCAACCGGTGTCGCGGCCGAGGAGGGCATCCCGTGGTTCGGCTCGCAGTCCAACCAGACCGGCCTCGGCGAGGACGTCGTCGTCGTCTCGGTCGTGTACCACTGGGAGGGTCTGCTGAACGACGTGCTCGACAAGATCCAAGCAGGCACCCTCGGCGGCGAAGCCGTGTCGATCTCGGTTGCCGATGGCGGCCTCGAACTCGAGTTCAACGACGCCTTCGGACTCGACGCTGACATCAGGGCGAGCGCCGAGTCGACCATCGCCGGAATCGGCGACGGTTCGATCGTGGTGCCAGCCGGAGAATGACCGCCCGGGTGTTACAGATGGTGCCAGGCACCATCTGTAACACCCGCTGGTTTCGATGAACAGGGGAGTGAGCATGCAGCCGATGTTGAAGATGGCGGGGATCACCAAGCGGTTCCCCGGTGTCATCGCGAACGACGACGTCGATCTCACCGTGCTGCCCGGTCAGGTACACACGCTCCTGGGTGAGAACGGTGCAGGCAAGAGCACTCTGATGAAGATCCTCTACGGGCTGTACACGCCTGACGAGGGCACGATCGAGTTGAACGGTTCCCCGGTGACGATCAGCTCGCCGACCGACGCCATTCGTCAGGGCATCGGCATGATCCACCAGCACTTCATGCTCGTGCCGACACTCACGGTCGCCGAGAACGTAGCCCTCGGTTTGGGCGGCAAGCGCGGCATGGCGAAGATGGGCCCGGTCAAGGAGCGTCTCGCCGAGGTCTCGGACCGGTACGGGCTGCACGTCGAGCCCGACGCGCTCGTCTGGCAACTCGCCGTCGGGGAACGCCAGCGCGCCGAGATCCTCAAGGCGCTCTATCGCGACGCCGAACTGCTTGTGCTCGACGAGCCGACGGCAGTGCTCACGCCGCCCGAAGTCGACGACCTCTTCGTCACGTTGCGCCAGATGCAGGCCGATGGCAAGGGCCTGATCTTCATCTCCCACAAACTGCACGAAGTGATGGACCTGTCCGACGAGATCACGGTGCTGCGCAACGGCAAGGTGTCCGGGCACACCCGGCCGAGCGAGTCCTCGCGCGAACACCTCGCCAACTTGATGGTCGGGCGTCCTGTCGAGCTGACTCGCAACGTTGCGCCGCAGACCCCGGGCGAGCCACAGCTCACGGTCGACGACCTCGACGTCGTGGGCGATCGCGGCATCCTGGCCGTGAAGAACTTGTCGCTCCGGGTCCGATCTGGTGAAATCGTCGGCATCGCTGGCGTGTCTGGTAACGGCCAGCGGGAACTCGCCGAAGCGATCTGCGGTTTGCGGCCCATCGCTCGTGGTGGCGTGAACATCGCCGGGGACTGGATCGCCGAGCCGTCGCCGGTGGCGGTCCGGGCGAAGGGACTCTCCTACGTTCCGGAAGAACGGATGCGCGATGGGGCGATCGGCGAGTTCACCGTTGCCGAGAACATGATGTTGGTCGACTACGGGGTCGACCCGTACACCCGGAAAGGCTTGTTGAACCAAGCGGCGATCGCCGAACGCTGCGAAGCGCTGAGCGCCGAGTACCGGGTGAAGACACCGGACATCGACACGCCGACCAAGAACCTGTCGGGCGGCAACATTCAAAAGGTTGTCATCGCTCGCGAGTTCAGTTGCGATGCCTCGGTGCTCGTCGTTGCTCAGCCGACCCGCGGCGTCGACATCGGTGCAGCGGAGTACATCCATGAGCGGCTGCTGCAGCAACGCTCGGAGGGTGCAGCGATTCTGCTGATCTCGGAGGATCTCGACGAGGTCATGGAACTCAGCGACCGAATCATCGTGTTGCTCGAAGGCGAGATCATGGGTGAGGTTGCCCGCACGGACTTCGACATCAACACGATTGGCCTGCTGATGTCCGGCGTCAAGTCCGCCAGGTAGCTTTTTTACCACTTAGGGTGGGTCTGTGACTGTCCATTCAGCGAGCGATCGCGCTGCTCTTTCGATCACCGGGGCGTCGGCGCGATCGGTTGTCGAGCGGCTCGGGCCCCTGCTGGTGGCAGGCAACGAACACCAAGCCTGGCAGCATGCTGCGACGCTGGCGAAGGATCTCTTCTCAGGTGACTTCGCAGCTGCGATCGAGTTCGTCGGGGAAGACCGGGCCAAGTTCCGTTCGGAGGTCGGATTCGCCGAGCCGCAGATGACTGAACTCTTCGCTGTGTCTCCTGATGCACAGGCCAACTTTGTGCGCATGTCGGGCCGGCCGTGCCGCTCGGGGGACATCGTCGCCGACCCGCGGTTCACGGCGCCAGCGGTGCTCACCGGGGCCGGAGCCCGCAGCGCGTTGACCACGCCGTTCGTGCTCGCCGGAGGAAGCGACTGTCTGCTCGGCGTGCACGCCCGACCGAAAAATCACTTCGCCGAGGCCGACGTCGACACGATCGAAGTACTCGGGACCGTGCTCGGATCCGTGATCGACCGGTTGCGCGACCAACGCGAGCTCGAGGTCAGTGCTCGCACCGATGCGCTCACCGGGCTGGACAACCGCACCGTCGTCCTCGCTGCGCTCGAAGAGCGGCTCCGCAGCGGTCGGGACGTTTCGGTACTGCTCGTCGATCTGGACGGCTTCAAGTCGGTCAACGATCAGCACGGACACATCCTCGGCGATCGTGTTCTGCAGCTCATCGCACAGCGCATCACTCGCTCGATCGAGTCGGGAGATCGTGTCGGGCGTCTCGGTGGCGACGAGTTCCTCGTCCTCTTCGACGGGTTCGCCGGCACGCTGCGCGCCGAGCAGATGATCGGCAACATCGAAGAGACCATCGTGATGGAGTCCCGCACGATCAGCGTGTCGGCGTCCATCGGCATCAGTCGCAGCAAGCCGGGCGACGACGTGGTCGCCATGCTCGAACGCGCCGATCACATGATGTATGCAGCAAAGGCGATGGGGCGGGGCCGTGTCCGCGCTGAACTCGCTGTACTGCCCGATCGCGCTGCCGAGCTGGCGATGCCTGGGTTGTGCTCGGACACCGAGCCGGAGAACGGCGGCGGTCCGATCGTCGATCTCGCGATGGTCGATGCGGCGATCGCCAAACTCCGAGTGGTGGTTCAGCCCATCGTCGAAGGCTCCACCGGTGAACTCCATGGTGTCGAAGCACTGGCGCGCGGTCCGAAGGGGAGCCCGATCGAGTTCCCGGATCACCTGTTCGACGCCGCCACCACGTTCGGTCGTCTCGGTGAGCTCGAGTTGGCGGCGAAACAACTCGCGCTCGACCTCGATCTCGACGAGACACTCCCGCTCTTCATCAACTTGGAGCCGGCGTTGCTCAGCGATGCATCATGGTTCGACAAGCTCGTGGCGGTCTGGCGGTCGAGCGGATCGCGTCGACGCGTGGTCGTCGAACTCACCGAACGAGCCGTGATGGAACACCCCGGACGGCTGCTCGATGCTGTTGCGGCGTGTCGAGCGGTCGGATGGCAGATCGCGCTCGACGATGTCGGGTCGCGGTCCGAGAGCCTGGCTGCCCTTCGTTGGATCGAGCCCGATGTCGTCAAGCTCGACATGAGTCTGATCCGCAACGAGAACCCGGCGCATTCGGCCCACGTCGTCGCGGCAGTCGCTGCCTACCGAAGCAACTCTGCGCGGCACGACGTGTTGGTCATCGCCGAAGGAGTCGAGACGAGCGCGGACGCCGCATTGGCCGATGTCCTCGGCGCCGACCTCCTGCAGGGCTACCTCTACGGCCGACCGGGCCCCGTCGACGACCTCCAAGCGGGTGGGGAGCGCCTGCTCGAACCTGGGATTCGACGCTCGATCCCGCATCTCGGCAATCGGGTGGCAAGCGGCGCAGATCTGTTGAGCATGTCGCGCCACATCGAAGCGTCGGCGTTGTCCGCTGACTCCGTCGTCCTGTCGACGCTGCAACACGTCCGCTACTTCACGCGTCGGACCCGACGGCAATATCGCGCCATGGCGCGTCGCTGTGGATTCGTCGGCGTCTTGGGTATCGACGTCAAGTCGGTCGCTGCGGCGGAAGTGACCGGCATCGCGCTGGCCGACCTCTCACCCGATGATCCCGTGAACCGTTGCTGGCAGGTGCTCGCGATGTCCCCGACGATGTCGCTCGGTCTGCTCGCCACCGAGATCGGACAGGGAGATCATGATCTTCCCTATGCGGAGCGATTCTTCACCTACCGGCTCGTGAGTCAGCCGAGGGAAGTCGAAGACGCCGTCCGCCGACTGCTTCACTATTTTTGACGCCGATTCCTGCGCCTGTCCGAGCGCCTCACGGTGCCTCGACGTGATTGAAGACTCGCCGAACGGGTAGAACGTTCGCGTGGGGACGAGCGGATCGAGCAGCAGGGGCGCGGAATCGTTGGGTGCGGAAGCGGCGGACGCTGAATCAGCAAGCGCTGAATCGGACGGCGCTGAAGCGGATGGCGCTGAACGCGACCGCTCGTCGTTGATCGTTCCGGTCTGGTTGGATCGCACGGCTGCCTGGGCGATGCGCTTGATCGTGGTCGCTGTCGGACTGGGCGGTCTGCTCTGGCTCACGCTGCGGCTCCGAGCGGTGCTCGTGCCGTTGCTGGTCGCGCTGCTCGTCGCATCAGCGCTCCGACCGGTGTCCGCTGCGCTGGAACGGCGCAAGATCCCGCGGTCGCTGGCCGCCGCTGTTCCGATGCTCACCATCGCCGCACTCGGTGCTGCGGCGGGGTGGTTCATCTATCGCAGCACACGTCGCACGCTCGAGTCCGACGCTGTGACGGAGCAGGCGGTTCGTGAACGAGTCGAGGACTGGCTGATGTCATCACCTTTCGACTTGACCAAGGCGCAGATCGGAGGCGCAGAACGCTCGTTTCGATCCTGGTTGTCGTCGGGATTCAATTCATTCGGCGTCGAACAGGCGACGTCGATCGTGCAACTGCTCGGTGGCGCGATCCTCGCAACGGTTCTGAGCTTCTTCCTGCTCAAAGACGGTGCACAGATGTGGTCGTCGATCACCTCTCGAGTTGATCCGGCGCGGGGCGAGGCGATCCGACGCTCCGGTGCGGCGGTGTCCGGCACCCTGTCTGCGTACGTGCGCAGCGTGGCACTCACAGGCATCGCCGATGGTGTGCTCATCGGCATCGGACTGTGGATCCTCGACGTTCCACTCATCGTCCCCCTGGTCATCCTCACAGTGATTGCTGGGCTGTTCCCGCTCGTCGGCGCCGTCGTCGCAGGCGCGACCGCTGCGCTCGTTGCCTTGGTCGCCGTGGGTCCGTCGACCGCCTTCTGGGTCGTCGTGCTGACATTGGTGGTGCAGCAGTTCGAAGGCAACGTGATGCAGCCGCTGATCATGGCGCGCCAGGTCTCGATCCATCCGGTCGTGGTGCTCGTGTCGCTGACAGCGGGGGGCGCCGTCGCCGGTCTCGCCGGTGCGTTCCTGGCGGTGCCCGTGGTCGCGTCAGTGATCGCAGCCATTCGCGCATTCTCTGCCGACATGGACGTCGACGCCGACCGGGTCGCCACCGCGGTCGTGGTCGACGACACTGCACCGGCTTGACCGCACCAGCCGAACGCATCTGCCGAACGCATCAGGCGCTTGCCTGAGGTCAGCTGCGGGTGGCGTCAGTCGTCGGGGAGCATCGAGAGGTCATAGACCCGCAGCTGACGTTGCGGCGACGAGAGGACGAGTTCGCTGGCGGTCTCATCGAAGGCGTCATCACCGAACCGGAAGTACAGATCGATTTCCGCCTCACGCAAACGTTGTACGAGGTCGTCGGTCGTCGAACTGTTGACCGCACCCCAGTACGTGCAATCGTTCTTCGCGCACAGGCCGGGGGCCAATGACAGCGCACTGCGTGACGAAGCAAGACGATCGCCGGGTTCGATCCATTCGTCGAGCAACGCCAGCGTCTCGCGTTGCTGGGCGGCCTTGTCGATCACTCGCGACATGCCGATGGCCGGGCCGGCAATCGAGGCAGCAGCGATGACCCCGGCGAGGATGCGCGACGGCAGAGTGGGCACGAGGAGTCGAACGCGACGTATCCCCCAGGCGGCACACGGCACGGTCAGCATCAGTGGAAGCCAGAGATAGCGCGTTTCCACGACGAGCACGCTGAGGCCACCGACGTACACCGCAACGGCGAGGACGATGTCGACGAACGGATCGGGTGCGGCTTCACGGACCGGGCGTCGAGGTCGTCGGCTCAACAACCACCACACCATCGAAGCCGTCCCGAACAGCGCCGTCAGCCCCATCAGGCCACCGGCGACGAGGGTGACTCGGAGCGAACCGATGAGTCGCCGGAACCGATCGATGATCGGGTTCACCTCGTCGACGAAGTCGAGGGACCGATCAGCGACCTGGTCCGGTGTGGGCAGCGCTGCGGGATCCTCCCACGCCGAGATGGCGAACTCGTTCGATGGCGGAAGCAAGCCTGCCCACAGAAACGCATTGCCGGGTGCGCCGGGCTCGGTCACCTCGATGTGATAGCCGGCTGAGGTGGCCAGCGTCGGGGTGTCGTACTTGATGCTCAGCGGCACGGCCCACAGCAACACGATGCCCGCAGTCGTCAGGGCGGTGACGGAGGTGTATGTCAGACGAGCGCGCAGGTCGGCTCGACGAATCGTCCGGACGAGCAGCGAAATCATGAGGTGGGCAATCACGAACGGCAGTGCATAGGACTTCGCGAGAAATGCAGCACCGGTCCAGGCGCCGGCGCGCAGCCCGCGTTGCGTGGGGGACTCGATGCTGCGGTCGAGCATGGTGACGAGGTATCCGAGCAGCAACGCAGCCATGAGCACATCGGGCGTGATGAGGCTGATCGAGGCGTACGCGATCAACGGGGTGGCTCCGATCACGAGGAAGTCGTCAGCGACCGTGTTGAATCCGAGCGCACGCATGAGCGCCTTCAGTCGCGAGATGGCGAAGAGGCCCGTTCCGATCATCACGAGCTGACCCGACAGCAGGAGCGGCGCACCGACCAACGCGAACGGTGTCAGCAGCAGCGGGAGCAACGGCGACCAGAAACCGTTCAGCGCGAGCTCGAAACGGCCGCTCGCCCAGTGCTGTGCGAGCGACATGTAGGACACACCGTCCGAGGTCGGGTAGCCCTGGGCGACCGAAGGCAGCGCCGCCAGGCAGATGACGAGCAACAGCCCGTATGGGGCTCGCTCGAGGGCGGTGGCAACTCGCGGATCGACGGCGGCGACCGTCGGCTCGTCGAGCGGGCTCGGCCCGCCGTCGCTCCAGGGTGTGGAGTGCGAGACAGGCGACTCGGGCTGCGGATGCGGCATGGTGGAAGCAATGAGGAGGCGATGTCGGTGCGAACCGCACGAGCAGCCAATTCTGGTGGCAGTCTATGCGATATGGCTCGTCCGTCGCACTTCGCTGCACGCCGAGGGCTCGCCGAGCCCGCGCTGCGTCATTGCAGTGCAGCGGACGTCTCCGATCATGCACGGCCGGACCACTCGAGGGAGCCATGACGGATCGTCGCCAGATCACCGTCGAAGAAGTGCTCCGGCGTGATCGACAGCAGGGCGAACTGGTCTCGACGCTCCGTATGGTCGCCGAGGAGGCGCCCGCAGTGCGCCGCAACACAGCGATACTCATCGGACTCGCAATCGGCGAAGTGGCTGCGAGCGTGGTCGTGGCACTCGCAGCGCGAGCACTCATCGGCGATGTGCTCACGGAACCGTCGGGCGCCCCGGGCGACGATTCAGCGGTTTCGGTGGCGGTCATCGCCCTTGCCGTCGCGGCGGCGTTCGCAGCATTCGTGCTCACCCGACAGCGGCAGGTGTTCGCTCACGATCTCGTTCTCGATTGTCGCACGCGCGGCGTCGAGCGCCTGGCAGCCCAGATCAGCGGGGCCGCATATGAAGATCTGTCAGCGGTGTCGATGGCCACGCTGCGCGAGATTCTGATGACCGACGTCGACCACATCTACCGGTTCGCGATCGACCTGGCAACCAAAGTGGTCGTCATCGTGTTGTGGGCTCTCGCGGCAGGTGCGATCACGCTGTGGTTGAGCTGGCCCATTCTCGTCGTGCTCGCCGTGGTCGTCCTCTGCGCCTTGGTCCTGGTCGGCCGTTCGCTCCGCAACCATCGCCAGCTCACCGACACCCGGTTCGTCCACCTCGCCGAGCTGTCGCAACGTGCGCGTGAAGTCGTCGAGGTCGATCGCATCGTGCTGGCCCGCCAGCTCGGACTCGGTGACCATTTCGTCGACCGGTTCATCGATGGCCACTCCGAGTACGTCGGTGTGGTTCGCGAGCAGCAGACGCTGACTGCGAGTCTGCGCGCCGCACTGGTGGGGTTGAACGGGATCGCCTTCGTGGTGGTGATCGTCGTGGGCGCTCTGCTGATCGATGCGGGCGACCTGTCAGTCGGAGCACTCATCGCCGTGTCGTTCGTGATCTCCCAACTTCTCGTCGCCGTCGTCGACCTCGGTGACTACGTGCAACGCGCCGCCGAGACAGTGACCGCAGGCCGGCGGCTGTCGGCGTACTGGTACGACTCGAACGACCCTGCCGGCCACAACGTTTCCGGGACCGGCACCCAGACCACCAGCACCAGCAGTACTTCGGCCGGGGCGGATGGGGCGCACGTGCTGCGGGCAGAAGGAATCGGATTCGGTTACGGCACGGAGCCGGTGCTCTCCGATCTGGACATCGAGGTGCGTCGGGGCGAGTTGGCATGCCTGACCGGAGCATCCGGTGCCGGCAAGAGCACCCTGGGCCTGTTGCTCACCGGTGTGTTGACGCCGAACGCCGGCACGATTCGTCTCGATCACGTGCCCGTGCAGTCGCTCGCACGAACCCCGCTCTACATCGGACCCACTCCGGTGCTGATCGAGGGCTCCGTCATCGACAATCTGTTCATCGACCCTGCGCTGATCGATCGGTCCCGCCTCGAGCGTCTGTTCTCACATCTCGCCTCGTGGAGTTTCGACCTCGACGAGCCGATCATCACGTCACAGGGAACGGGCTTGTCGTCGGGCCAGGCGCAGACCGTCGCGCTGGCTCGAGCGTGGGTACGCGATCCGCAGATCGTCGTGTTCGACGAAGCAACCGCATCACTCGACATGCCGACCGAGGCTGCAGTGCAGAACGAACTCACGGAGTGGGCGTCGAAGCGCATCGTGCTGGCGATCTCCCACAGATCATGCCCCTGGGTGGAGCGAGCAGTTCATTCCGTTCGGATGGGCTCCGATGCCCGCGCCAGCCTCATCGTCGACACCAAGGAGCGACCATGATCGAACGCGTCGTGCACCTCGTCAACTATGGCTGGCCACACATCGACGGCTACACGGTGCGGACCTCAGGCCTCGTGACGGCACAGCGCCGCGAGCTCGGTCTCGACACCCAGGTCGTCACCGGGCCGTACGAAGCATTCGCACGGGCGGGCGACCCGGAGTTCTCGACCGAGGCATGGCACGACGGTCAACAGACGATCGGCCGGACCACCTCGTGGGAGCGCCCGGGCCTCGGTCTGGCTCCGGTCTCGAAGAAGACCATGGCTGACGATCTGGTCGACCTCGTGCGCGCCGCCGACGTGCAGCTGATCCACGTGCATCACCCGCACTACCTCGCTGCCCCCGCTCGAATCGCAGCCGATCGGCTCGGTATCCCCATGGTGTACGAGGTGCGTTGCTTCAACGGTGACTACGACCTGGACCGTCGGAACCCGTACTTTTCGAAAGTCCGTGGACCGTTGTTCAACCGCAACGAGTACCAACAGGCTCGCGCTGCCGACGCCGTCGTCACGATCTCGGACGGGCTGGCCGAACGGCTCCGCTCCGTTGGCGTCGACGACGTCAGCGTCGTTCGCAACAGCGTCGACACCGCCGTCTTCGTCCCTGGCGAGGCGGCGACGCCGCGCCCGACGGATCGGGTCACGGTGGGCTACGCGACAACGTTCGAACCCATCGAATCGCTCGACGTGCTGATCGACGCACTCGTGGTCGCCCGGCGCACGCTTCGTGGCGAGCTCGACCTCCACGCCGTGATCGCCGGCACCGGTCGTGATGCGGAACGTATTCGAGCCCACCGTGACGATGTGGCCAGCGCCGACTGGCTCGACCTGCCTGGATTCGTGCCGTTCAGCACTATGCCAGCGTTCCTCGATGCGCTCGACGTCTTCGTCGTTCCGCGCGGCGAAGCAGCGGTGGTGCAGCACACGACCCCACTCAAACCGCTCGAAGCGCTCGCTTGTGGGGTGCCGGTCGTCTCGACCGACCTGCCGGCACTCCACGAGCTGTTCGGTGATCATCCAGCCGTTCGCTTCACCGGGACCGATGCCGAATCGCTGGCCGCCGGCATCGTTGAAGAGGCGCGCGCACGGCACCGCGCCGACCCGGCTGACCTCGATCGTTCCTGGCGCAACGAAGTCCAGAAATACCGACCAATCTACGAAAGGCTGTCCTGATGCCTAGCTCCACCAAGCCCGGCGCCGAACTCTGCTGCTGTCATCAGGCGCAATCGCCCAGGCTGTTGCGCGCCGACCTCGAACCACCGCCGCACGACCTGGTCGACGTCCACGTTCATCTCGGGGGAAGCGACAGCGGCGAACTGTTCTATCCCCGTCTGCCGGGCCAGGAGTGGCTCGAACTCGCCGAGCCTGCGCACGTGACCACGGCGTTCGCGTTTCCTCCGTTGCTCGCCCACTATCGCGAAGCAAACGAAGAGCTGGCGCGATGGGCGGCCACGACCAACGGCGCGGTCCGACCCTTCGCCCGGCTCGGTGGCACCGACATCCCGTGGACCACCCATCAGCTCTGGCAGCTTCGACGCAAACTCCGCACCCGGTGGACCAAACGAGCGGACGACATCGGCGACGACATCTCGATCTACTCGGGCATCAAGTTGTTGCCGCACCTCGACGGGTTGCCGAGCAACGACATCTTCGACCGAATCAACGCAGCAGACATACCAATCGTGATCCACGGGGGCATCCACGTTCCGCCAGCGTGGATCGAGAAGGCGATTCTGCCCCGTACGACCGGCATCGTGATCATCGCTCACCTCGGAGCGTTCCCGGCGGGCGATCGCGAGCTCGAAGACGCCCTCGAACTGGCCCGCCGTCACGAACGGGTCTATCTCGACACGTCGGGGGTGTGGCTGGCTGCTTTCCTGAGTCATGCGGCTGACAAGGTGGGCGACAAGCTCGTGTTCGGCTCCGACGCCCCACTGACTCATCCGCTGGTCGCCTGGCATCATCTGCGCTGCGCAGTCGACGACGATGAGCTCTTGGAACGCATCGGGTGGCGCACCGCGACCGAGTTGTTCGACCTGTGACGCACGCAGAGTCCGATCTGGGGGCGGCCAGCACGACGATGCTCGACTACGGGACCCTGCCGAAGGTGCTGCCCGATCGTGCCTCGGTGATCTTCGATGGTCGGTGTGGGTTCTGCACCCGCACGGTCGACTGGCTCAGCAACCTCGATCGGCACGACCGTCTCGAGTTCCACGCCTCACAGGTCCCCGGTGTGCGCGAGCGCTTCGCACTGTCGCCTGCCGAAGCCGACGACTCGGCGTGGACGATCGGACCCGATGGGGAACGTGTCGGAGGGGCCAGAGCCATCGCATTGGCGGTCGCGGTGGCGATCGGAAACCGGGCAACATACGTTCCGTGGCACATTCCGGGCGGGATGTGGGTGATGGGAAAGTCCTACCGCTTCGTGGCGAACCGACGGACCCGGCTACCCGGTGTGACTCCGTGGTGCGATCAGCATCCGGGTGCCTGCGAGTCCACCGGCGGGTGACCGTCACCGGCCGGTCGTCGCTCCGAGGTCGTAGACGACGTAGCCGGCCACATCGGAGCGGTGGACGATGACGGCGCCGACGGCAAGGTCGATGTTGCTGTCGGCGCGGACGACGAAGACATCGACGTCGAAATCCCGGAGTTGTTCGGGAACTGTTCCCGCAGCCGGGTTGAGACTTGGCGCTCCGAGGTAGGTGCAACCCGCCTCGAAACAGCTCGCTCCGACCAACACGAGGTCTGCGGGAAACGACGCCACCCGTTGGCCGTCGACGGCCAGATCGCCGAAGACGAGTTCGGTGAACCGCCCGTCGTCGGCGATCTGGCCCAAACGGTACAGGGCCACTGCGGGCCGGGCGGCGGTGCCCAGCGCCACGAGAGCGGCAACGAGCAGCAGGGTACGGCAGTGACGCGGCCGCCGTGTCCCGGCGCAGCTGAGGCACAGCGCCGCTGCTGCGACGGCCAGTATCAGCACGAACGACAGGTAGCGGACCGTGACCACGACGAAGAGCAGACCGCCCACATAGATCGCTGCGGCGAGCCCGATGAGCACGATGATGTCGACCCGATCATCGTCGTCGGCCCCTCGACCTCTGCGACGAAGCATCGAGACGAGGGCCCACGCAACTGCACCAACCGCCACCACCACCGACCCTGCGGCGAGCGCGCTGGCGCGAGCTGCGTCGTTAAGGTTCTGAGCGATGCGCTCGAGACGCCCTGGACCGGCGTCGGCGCTGTCGATGCGGTCGGCTGCGAGTGCGGGTCGGTCCTGTGGGGTCGGCAGCTGCGCTGGGTCCTCCCAGGCCCAGAACGCGTTCGGATGGTCAGGCTCGATGAGTCCCGCCCAGGCGTACGGAATGCCCGGCGAGCCCGGCGACGTGACCGAGCGGTTGTAGGCGCTCGCAGTGGAAAAGGTCAACCGGCCTTCATCGATCGTCACCGCTGCCGACCACAGTGCGACGACACATCCGAAGGCAGCAGCCACACCGGCGAGCGAGGCGTGGCTCCGGCTGCGGGAGGGGCGGAGCCCGACCCGGCGTCCAACGGCGAGGGACAGGAGAAAGACGACGATGAAAGGGGCTGCGTACGCTTTGGCGAGAAACGCGAGACCCCCGAGTGCGCCGACCTTCCAGGCTGCCCGCTCGTCGACGAGCACCTCGGCCACGAACCACGTCAGGAGTGCCGCCATGAGGAGGTCGGGTCCAATGGTGTCCACGGCGACGAATACGACGAAGGGTGCCGCTCCGACGGAGAGCACGAGGACCAACGGCATCTCGACGCGTCCCGCCCGCATCAGTCGCTGCAGTGCAGCAGTGGCCATGGCTGCACTCGCAACGGTGAGGAGACACCACACGACGAGCGGTGAGACACCCAGCAGGAATGCCGGGGCGAGGAGGATGGAGATCAGCGGCGACCAGTACCCGTTGATCGCGTGGCTCCAATCCCCGGCGGCCCAGTGCTCGGCGATCGAGAAGTACGACGCACCATCAGGGCCGACGGCTTGGCCCCCGATCATCACCAGGGTCAGCGCCGTGATCGCCGAAGTGAGCAGTGGCGGCCCGACGAGCGCCAGCCGACCACGAGCTGACATCAGCCGGTGTCGTGACGTGGAAGGGAGCGAGTGGGAACACGACGGTCGACGCCGCCAGCTCGGTGGGCCGACTCGAGTTCAGCCGTGAGTACTGCTGCTATGCGCTGGCCGGCGTGGCCGTCCCAGAGTTCTGGGCAGCGCGGCGCTGGAGGTCGTGCAATCGTCTGGTGGACGGCTGCCTCGATGTCGAACGAATTGACGCCGACAACTCGATTCGTGCCCTCGGTGACGGTGATCGGACGTTCAGTCGACTCCCTGACCGTGAGGCAGGGGGTCCCGAGCGCAGTGGACTCCTCTTGGACCCCGCCGGAATCGGTGACGATGATTCTGGCGCGCTGCTGCGCTGCGATGAAGTCGAGGTAGCCCAGCGGCTCGATCAGGATGACATCGTTGTCGAGTCGTTGCGCCGGGTCGGGTTCGAGTCGTGCTGAGAGTCGAGGATGGACCGGAAGCACCACCGGGATGCTGTCTGACACCGATCGCAGGGCGGACATGATTCCCTCGAGCACGTCGGGATCGTCCACGTTGGACGGGCGGTGCAACGTTGCGAGGACGAAGTCGCCGTCAGCGAGTATCTGATGGGGAGGTGTTCGGGCGAGCGCTCGATCGAGGTTGGCGAGGAGCGAATCGATCATGACGTTGCCGACCAGGTGGACCGACTGGTCGTTGCGTCCCTCGTCGGCAAGATTCTCGACAGCGTCGGCTGATGGGGCGAACAGCAGTGTGCTGATCCGGTCGATGATGACTCGGTTGACTTCTTCGGGCATCGACCAGTCGTGACTTCGGAGCCCGGCCTCCACGTGAGCGACCAACACCGCGCGCTGCGCTGCGGCGAAGGCACAGGCGAGCGACGATGTCACGTCGCCGACGACGACGACGACGTCAGGTTCTGCCTCGACGAGGTACCGGTCGAACGCCTCGAGCACTCGCGCCGCCTGGGCGGCGACGGATCCGGAGCCGGTCCCGAGGTGAACGTCGGGTGGACGAAGCCCCAGGTCATCGAAGAACACCCCGCTCATCGCCGTGTCGTGATGCTGCCCTGTGTGGACCAACTCGACGCGGTGCGATGCGGCCTCCAGTGCGTCGAGCACAGGCTTGATCTTCATGAAGTTGGGTCGGGCGCCTGCCACACAGGTGATGTTCGCGCCCACAGCGGTTCCACGTTACGTCCGGTCATCCGGTGGCGGGAGTCGAACACCCACTGGGCCGCGGAGGCGACGAGGTCGTAGTCGACGTCGTCGTGATCGGTCACGAGCACGACGGCATCGAACGACCCGACCGAGGGCGTGTCGATCCTGTCGAGACGGTCGACACCGTCTGGTACGGCCTCCGGATCGACATGGTTGTCGTGTACCGAGACGGCGGCACCGAGTCCGACGAGGCGTTCGATGATCTCCAACGCCGGAGTCTGTCGGCAGTCGGCGGTGTTCTTCTTGTACGCCATGCCGAGGACGAGGATGGAACTGCCGCGGACCGCCATTGATCGGTCGTTGAGCCCCAACTGCACACGCTTGACGACGTGTTCGGGCATCGACCGGTTGATGTCGTTGGCGACCTCGATGAAGCGTGTCGGAGCTCCGAGCATTCGTTCGAACTGCCATGACAGGTATGTCGGATCGACGGGCAGGCAGTGTCCGCCCACGCCGGGTCCTGGCCTGAACGACATGAAACCGAATGGTTTCGTCGCTGCGCCATCGAGCATGTCGGCGACGTCGATGCCGAGCGCTCGTGCGCTGATGGCCAGTTCGTTCACGAGTGCGATGTTGACATGTCGAAACGTGTTCTCCAGCAGTTTGGCCATCTCTGCCTCGCGGGTTCCGGCCATCCGCACGGTCACATCGACAATGGTCGAATAGAAGTCATCGACTGCGTCGAGTGAGCGTTCGTCGATGCCCGCCACGAGTTTGGGTGTCGTGACGAGCGTCCAGTCGAGGCGACCCGGGTCGATTCGTTCGGGGGAGAAGCCGACGTCGAAGTCGCTCCCGGCGACCAGACCCGACTCCGCCTCCAGGATCGGGACCATCAGGTCTTCGGTTGTACCCGGGTACGACGTCGACTCGAGGACGACGAGTGATCCGCTGACGATGAGTGATCCGGCGCTGCGCGACGCAGCCTCCACAGCACTGAGATCCGGTACGCCGTCCACGAGTGGGGTGGGCACGGTGATGATCACCACATCGGCGGGACCATTGCCGGAGGCGTCCGTGCTGACGGTCAGTCGGGTCGCTGCGGCGATGCTCGCCGACGTGATGTCGTCGATGTAGGTCGAGTGGTTCCGGAGGGCTTCGATACGGTCGGCGTCGGTATCGATGCCGGTGACGCGATGACCGGCATCGCACGCGGCCAGTGCCAGCGGTAGGCCGACGTAGCCGAGCCCGATCACCACCACGTGTTTCAGTTCGTTCCGCTCGTTGCCCTGTTCGTTCATGTGTCTCGACTCGGTTCTCGCAGTTCGGTCTGCGTCTCGGATGAGTCGGCGGGCCTGCATCTCTCGAGCGCCGAGCCGTATGCCACGGCGACCTGAGCGACGACGATGCGCGCCGCAAGGCCGATCCGGCGGGTGAGTGATTCGTCGAGTGTGTCGCTTCGCAACGGATGTGTGATCAGGCCGATCACGAAACGGAAGCCGACCGGTGGCTCGGCAGTGGTGCAGCGTCGACGGTACTGAACGGCACCGCGACCGTAGCCAGCATGCTGACGCCAGAACGGTCCGGCGCCGAGCGAGCGCCCGTGAGCAACGATTGCTGTCTCGCAGAGGTGCAGCGCGCCGATGCGTTCCGCCCAGCGACGTGAGAACTCGCGGTCTTCGCCGGCCGCTCCGGGAAACGACGTGTCAAAGCCGCCGATCGATCGGAATCGGTCGGCGCGGCAGGCAAGATTGTTCGAGGGGAGCATCTGCACGGGACCGTTGCTCGGTGACCGGAGGACGTCGACGATCAGTTCACTCGCTTGCAGCCAGGGGTCATCGTGCGCCGGGACCGTCGGCCCGCC
>Ga0115031_1001057_pt1 | contig 20300 bp, 14 predicted proteins | sample Maine_Asex4_meta_FD_87301 | JGI IMG/M metagenome (GOLD analysis project Ga0115031, IMG submission 87301) | Marine algal microbial communities from Maine, USA - Maine_Asex4_metaG | ecosystem: Host-associated > Algae > Red algae > Unclassified | place: Maine, USA | collected 2015-01-05
AAGTGACATCCAACAGAGCAAGAATTTTCAATCCGTTTTTCCAACATGGATTGAGAACTTATCCCACGGATTCGAGCATTAACCCACCCGGCAATCAACGGGATTTAGCTCCTCGCGCAACCACAGCCACATCAACTCTGGTCGCACCAGCAGCGCGGAGTACTTTGGCACATTGGCTGGTTGTGGCGCCGGAAGTCATTACATCGTCGATGAGGACGATGTGTTTTCCAATGACTTTTTTGCGATAAAATGGCGAAACTGAGAATGCATTTTTGACGTTCTCAAAACGTTTGAAGTCTGACAACATCCCTTGCTTCTGAGTAGGACGGTCGGCCTTGAGCATCTTCGGTAAGCTGGGAATACCCGTGATTTTCGTTACCGCTTCGCAAAGTAGTCCAGATGCCTGAAAACCCTTGCTAAACCTCTTCCGCCAATGAGTCGGAACGCAAGTTAAAAGATCGACATCGTCAATTTTATCCAGCCTCTCAACCTCATAGGCAAGCAATTCACCCAGTTGCAGCGCAGTGATTTCGCAGCGTTGGCCCTTCATCTTGATGACCAATGCCTGAAGCAAGCCGCCATAGTTGTTGATGCAAATTGCTTGGCTGAAACGGAAATCAGAGAACTGGCAAAGGTGGCAACGGCCCTTCAGTGCCGCATGCAGCTGAACGATGCCCCCGCAAACGGGACAGCGCTGCTTAAGCGGAGCACGAATTTGGTCCAAGCAGTCTCGGCACCAGTTTTCGCGCTCGAGTATTTTTCGATCGACCGGTGGTAAAGGGTGCGAGCTATTACCGATCGCGCTGGCTAGATCAAAGTAGGAAGGCCCGTCACAGCCAATGCAAACCGGTGGATAGATAAAGGAGTAGAAGCCTGAAATCGCCGGGCGAACAACGCGCTGCTGCAATCCTTTTAAGCTTCGAAGCATCTTAGGCCTTCACTTTGTTGAATTCTCCATCTCAAGGAAGCTCCTTTATAGAGCGCCCTATTGGGGATGCAATGCCTAACCAGCGGGGCAGTTGTGGGGTGTTCTGCAACTTTGAGGACCCATTAAAGGTGTGATCTTCTCGCCTGTGAGATCGCCTTCTTATCCGACTTTGGCAGTTCGTTCTTAAAGAAGACCTGCAATTTTTTTTTGATAAGGATTTAGAGCATTTCTCGCGTGAGGCAGGCTTAGATGATTGAACCAGCTGAAGCGGTAAATAATATCGCATAACGCGGAATCTGCCGCATTAGAACCCAAGTACAGCACACCTTTCACGAGGAACCTCCGTTGACTAAAGTTGAAACTATCGCAAAGATTTTCACGAAGTTTAGGTAAAGAACGCCTGCAGAGTGATTTATTGGTATCACGATCATGCAACAAGGTTTCGGTGGAAGCGTTAGAAGAACGAATGATGTTTTCCACCGTCGACGTGTTTGCGGCAGGTGCGGCGGGGCAAGAGAACTTTGAAATCTTAGTTGAAGGTGTGGTCGTAAAGTCAGTCCAAGGCGTGCAGGGAGACGCATCGCAGCGCGATTTCTCACAGTTCACTTGGGAAACAGACGAGACGATTCCCGCCGATCAAATAACGGTCCGCTTCGCCAACGATGCCTTCGATGCGGCTACGGGACTTGATCGAAATTTGTACGTCGACCGTGTTGTCATTGATGGCCGGATCAACGAATCGGAAAGCTCAGCAACCTTTGTTTCGAACGTGGTAACATTCTTCACGCAAATGGCTTCTTCGAGTTCACGGCTTAGTCTTGTAGATGATTTGGGGGGTGGGGCTAGGAAGCGCCTTCCCCTGTCTCTTTCCACTTCATAGCGCGTTGCAACGGTTCGATGCGGAGCACGACTTCGCCGTTTTGAAAGATCCGCACCGTTCCAGATGACTGGCTGACGACGACGGCGATCGCTTTTGTGTTTTTGCTGATTGCGGCACCGGAGAAATGTCGGGAGCCCAGCCCTTTGGTCATCGTGATTTCGACTGGTGATGTGTCGATAATTCGAGCGCTGCCTTCGACCGTTCCGTCGGAGCTAATGACAAACATTCCGTCAAGTTGAGCAATTTCTTTGATACCTTCACGGGTCTTGCGGTCGAACATACTGCGTTCTTTTGCGGGGTAGCCCTTGACCATGTCAAAACCACCTGGCCTGCTTTCTGCGATGACCTTTTTGTGATCGCCCACGACGAACATGGTTCCGACTGCCTTGCCTTCACGGCCTTCGCGTCCAATTGAAACGGCCGTGTCAACGACCACGCGAAGCGTATCAAGGGGGACCTTGGTTTCTAGTTTCCGAAGATCGCGAGCACTCAATCGGCCCAGACGTTCAGTCAGCCGAAGTACGCTGATAGTATCAATCTCTTCGGTATCAAAGCCGCTATAGATTGCGACGACCGTTGAACCACCTTTAATTAGATCAGCAGCGACGCTAGAAAGAACCGCTTGTGAGATTTGGTTTTGCACGGAGATCTCCGGCATGTCCAAACCAATAGAATAGACTTCGGCCTTACTGGTTGCCTCGATCACCTTCTCTGAGTGTGTGGCGACGATGAGTGTGCCAATGGAGGCGACTTTCTTTTGCAAACGGGTCCACGTCACCGTTTTTTCCAACAAGACCAAAATTGCATCCGCTTCGGTAGCTTTGGCCAATTTCACGGCAGCATCAACATGTGCGAAAAACGTTTTTTGGCTTTTGGTTGTCGACATCGATTACCGAAGGAGTGTGCTTTTTTTTGCGAACGGGAACGATAAAAAAGAATAACCGTTGAATTTAAGCAGTATTCTTGCTTTGGGCAACCGGAGGGACCGAAGTGTCGCCAATGATTCCTTCGATCTTACCGATAGCTGGAACCGTCAAAGTCGCTTTTGGACTTGGCCACCCCTACCCGGTCGTCGTTGGGATCGGCTTTTACGATCGTCGAAGAGGCGCCGATGGTGGGTGTTGCAGTCGGTGGCGTTACATTTTCAACGTATTGCTGCCATGCGACGACGTTGCGGCCGAGTGGTTCGCCCGTTACTTTTCTTAAAGATTCAGTGGCACGAACTTGAAGGGCTGGATTGCGATCATTCAGAGAGAGCGATAAAGCGCTCACCGAGGCGCGGCCGGGAAAGTTCCCCAGTGCTTCGGTCGCGGCCAATCGGACGTCAATATCAGTATCGCTGCCGATAATTTCCTGTAGCTGCGGAACAGCAGCATCGGTGCCCAGCGTTTTCCATGATTCAATTGCGGCCAAGCGAATGTCTCGATCGTTGTCTTTCGAAGCTTTGATCAGGGTCTCAACAGCCGTAGGTGAGCTCTTCAATTGTCCGATCAGCCGGACCGCGTGCAGACGCATAAGTAGCACTTTGTCACGGAAAATAATGTCTGAGAGAGCTTGAGCTGCATCTTCCTGGACATTAATTGGCCCATTGGTAGCGTTTTGAACAACCGTTTCCATTCGATGCTTGCGCGAGAACAACGTGTCCGCGATTTTCTCTTCTTCGGCCCACTTGCTGCGTACCCACGGGCTGTATTTCCCGCTCCGCCACAGTGGTCCTTCAGAGCAACCAGAAAATTGATGCACCGTCCCAATTGCCATCAAGAGTAGCAAAATTCGAATGATGTCTAAGCGTCGAACAAGCAAAGGAACACACTCCGGTTTTCTTCAAAAAGAGTTTATCGCTGCAGAGATTAGCAGGGGTTTTTCGACGTGAAAACCCCAGTTCCATGGCTGCTGTCATTCATTGAAAAAGCTCGTCTTGCTCGTTATGAAAAAAAAGCGGCCTCGTGAAGACGAGGCCGCTTTTAACACGATGTTAGCTTCAAGTCGAAATTAGCTCTCTATGCTCGCTTCGGTCTCGATGGCTTTGGGGGTAACCTTGCGCCCCTTTTGGTCTTCGTCGTAATACTTGCCACCATTGCCGTACCCGTAACCGTATCCGTAACCGTAACCTTGCCCGTAGCCGTTGTACGAGTAACCCGCACGGTAGGCACCGTAGGTGTACTGGCTTCCGTAGCCGGATTGAGCACCGACGCCGTTGACGACTAAGCCAAGGCAATTGGCACCGAGATTACGCAACATCTCGCAGGCTCTTTCGGCACTGACTCGAACGTTTTTCTTAATCCGCAGCGTCAGGATCACACCGTCAACGCGAGCCGCAATTGGGCAGGCATCGGTTACCGCCAGCAGCGGTGGTGTATCAATGATGACGAAGTCGAACTCTTCACGAAGTTCTTCAATCAGCGTTTTGACTTGGGGGGAAGAACAAAGTTCCGCAGGATTCTGAGGCTTGCTGCCACACGGCATCAGCGTTAAACCTTCGATCTCTTCACATTCGTACATGCAGTCACGCCAAGCTGAACGACCGCTGAGAACGGTAGCAAAACCTTCGTTTGCTTCAATTCCAAAGGTCGCGTGTTGTCGAGGACGTCGCATATCTGCATCGACCAAAAGGACTCGTTTTCCAGATTGAGCAATCGAAACAGCTAAGTTCGACGCCAATGTTGATTTACCATCACCAGGCGTTGGGCTGGTGACTTGAATAACCGAGTGCTGTTTCCCCTGCGTGTTGAAGTACAACGCGGTCCGCACTGCGCGGAAAGCTTCGGAGGTTTGCGATTTCGGTCGATGGTAGGTACAGATGATTGGCTCAATGGCCGAACCTTCCACCAGATAACGTTTGCCTTGACCAATGACAGGAATATGTCCAATCAGTGGGATTTGCAACTGCTTCATAACTTCGTCAGGGTTGTGGAAGGTCTTGTCTGCTAGTTCAACCAAGCAACCCAATCCAAATCCAGCTAACGATCCCAGCAAACCACCGGCACCAAGAATTAGGGGTAGGATCGGCCAAACGACTTCGCCCAATGATGCTTCGCTGAGCATTTGAACTCGAAATCCTTCTTGATTTGAGTCGGAATTGGATGACGGCTTGATCTCAACCAATTTGGCGGTAATTGTGTTGAGATATTTCTTGACTTCCTCCGTGGCTTCTTTTTGTAGTTCGATCTTAGATTCAAGCATCGCCAGCTTTTTCGTTTCTTCGGTATGAAGAATTTTAGCTTCCACGTTATAGTTCAATTCCTGCTGCAAGGACTCAATGCGCGATGTCACCAATTCTAAATAGCTCACCAAGCTTTCTTCGTCGGTCATCGGACGAGTTACGCTTGTTTTATCCGAATTGCCTTCAATCATGTCCTGATAATCAGCTTTGGCTCGATCCAATCGTGCTCTCGCCATTTTCACCGTTGGGTGGCCATCAGCCAGTCTTTGCTTCATCAAGTACCACTCCTCTTCGTACTTCATGATTTGCTCGCTCATCCGAGATTCCATACGTTCAGAAAGATCCATGTACTGGCCAGGCTTGGCCATCTTTCCCTCGGTTTGGAAAATCCAAACTGTCTGACGAATACCCTCTGGACCAGTCGCCTGCGCCGCCAAGATACGATCACGATCTTCGGCTAAAGTTGTTAATTCGGCACGTGTCGTTTCAAGGGATTCGGAGACCTTCTTGAGCATCGCGTGAGATTCGGTCAAACCCTGGCCAAACATCGTGAAGTTAGCCGTTCTTTCCTCGATTAGCTTGGCTAATTTTTCTTGCTCCCTTTTGAAATCCTGCCGGAAACCACGATCAAATTCATCCAATCGAGCAAGCGTATCATCTGTTTCTTTCTCGTATTCGTCTTTAAGACTTTTCTTATATGTCTCAATCAAATTTGCGAGAATAATTTGGGCGTCGGTCTCATGACTGTTGAAGTAATTGACATGGAATAGAAAAGGTTCGTCACGGTTCTGCGCGACAGTGAGGTTGTTGGAAATGTACAGAAACTTTTCTTCATCAGAGAGATCTTTTAACGAACGGAGATTGTTCAGTCCCTCGTTGTTCTTGAGCATCCCCAAAATAATATTCTCTTGGTTCATCTTTTTATCGTGGCGAATATTTGTGTCTTCGTAGTTGCGTAAGATTTCACCCGAATTAGTCATCGGAACGATCAACCTTTTCTTAGGCTCGATCCAAACATTCGCTTTACTTTCAAATACCGTTTCGCTCTTCGCGTGGAAAACCGATCCCAAAGCCATCCCTGTAATCAAGCCGAGAAAGACAAGCCATTTGCGGCGATTGAGTACGCCCCAAAAGTCGAAGCCGCTGTTTTCCTCAGCTTCGGGACCCGCTAATAGAAAAGGCTGCTGAAAGTTTGGTGCTTGTTGAGCAGCGGCGTTGTTGTTCGAAAGTGAATCCACAAAGATCCTCCAAAGTGGCGACGATGTATTGTCAAAGTTGTTGACCAGGGTAGGCAACCGAACTTTTAGATACCAAGAGAAGTGTTCGGGAGCAGTGGTCACGAGCGGGACGCTCAATTGAGACTACCCACTATAAACACTGGCTCCATTTTTCTCAATCAAATTCACCCAAAACTTAAAGCAAATTTAACTATTCTCACTGTGTTTGGTCGGTATTAATAATGGCGTACGTCAGACATTTAGTTGTCATCGTGGTCAGGTTGAGTTGGGGGACTTTGCGGTTGCAAAGATTCGGCTAAATGTCAGCAATCTATAACGTATCGGGTAAGTTTGATGATTGGCTCGGAGTTCCGGCTGCCAGCATGCTTAGGCTCTCAAACTAATGAGAAATTATGGCTCGAACATCAGCATTGAGATTGTTACATTGCTGGTATGACAACTCCCATGATGCGTCAGTACCACGACGCCAAAAAAACCTGTGGTGATGCCCTGCTGTTTTTCCGCATGGGCGATTTTTATGAGCTATTTCTTGATGATGCCGAAAAAGCTGCGGGAATTCTTGGTCTCACATTGACCAGTCGCGATAAGTCCAACGCGGTTCCGATGGCTGGTTTTCCGCATCATCAACTAGACAGTTACATCGCCAAGTTGATAAAACTCGGCCATCGCGTCGCTGTTTGTGAGCAAGTCGAAGACCCCAAGACTGCAAAAGGATTGGTCAAACGTGAAATCGTAAAAGTCGTGACTCCAGGTACCGTCATCGACCAAGCGCTTCTGAATCCTACGGAGAGCAACTACTTAGCCGCCATTTGCCCGTCGCAGTTCTGTGACAAAAAAAATGCGGAAGAATTTGGAGTCGCTTGGGCTGACATTTCGACTGGACGATTCTTCACCTCGGCTATACCAGCAGCACAACTTCCAGACCTGATTGACCGGATCGGGGCGAGTGAAATTTTGGTGCCCGATAAATTTGCCGCGGCGGCTGATTTCGCGGCCGATTCCGCGATGATTACCGATCGCCCTAAATGGAGTTTCCAATTCAAAAACGCACTGGACGTTTTGAAAACGCAACTGGCCGTTTCTTCTCTGGAGGGTTTTGGCGTCGATCAGTTCGGTGACTGGGCGACCTGCGCTGCGGCCGCAATCGTTTCGTATTTGAAAGAGACGCAGAAAAGTGCGCTCGGTCACTTCAATCACCTACACGTTTGGCGACAAAGTCAGTTCGTGGAGATCGACTCCGCGACTTGGCGAAGCCTTGAAGTCAGTCGCACACTCCGCGGCGGCGTTCGAGAAGGTTCACTTTTGGGTGTCATTGACCGCTGTATGACGCCCATGGGCAGCCGAATGCTTAACGAATGGTTCGCGAGTCCACTTGCCGATAAATCGTCCATTGAACATCGATTGGACGCGATCGACGAACTGGTTGGATCCGAAGAATTAAGAGCCGCGTTAAACGCGAAGCTGAAAAAGATCTTTGATTTGGAACGGCTGGTGTCGCGCGTCGCGACCGGACGACCCAGCCCGCGCGACCTCAGTTGCGTTGCCAAAACGCTGGCGATGGCCCCGTCGATCAAGGCTAAGCTAACAGGTCGCAAAAGCCAACTTTTGAACCAACTGGAAACGGAGCTGGACCTCTGCGGCGATCTGCGAATCGAACTGGAAAAAGCGATCATTGATCCATGTCCTGCAAACATAAAAGACGGTAATTTCATTCAAGATGGCTACGATCAAAAGCTTGATCAACTGCGTGAATTGGCTGCCGGTGGTAAGCAGTGGATCGCGAATTACCAACAGAAGATCTGTGACCAGACTGGCATCCCCAGTTTGAAGGTCGGCTTTAATAAAGTGTTTGGTTATTATCTGGAATGCACCCACGCGCACCGCGACAAAGTTCCCGAAAATTTTATTCGTAAGCAAACGCTTAAGAATGCTGAGCGATTCATCACGCCGGAACTAAAAGAATACGAAGAGAAAGTTCTCTCCGCCGACGCGGAAGCCGACGATCGCGAGCAATTGCTGTTTAGTAACCTGCGAGAACTCGCGCAAGCACATACCGCGCGTTTGAAGTCCAACGCTCAAATCATCGCAACGTTGGATGCACTCTGTGGTTTGGCGCAGTTGGCGGTCGAGCAAAACTATTGTCGGCCAGAGATCGTGACCGACGGGCCGCTGTTTATCAACGAAGGTCGTCATCCAGTGTTGGACATCGTGCAACCCTCGGGGGCATTTGTTCCCAACGATACTAAAATTGATGAAGAGTTTGGATACCTGCATTTGATCACCGGTCCAAATATGGCGGGTAAGAGCACCTACATCCGCCAAACAGCTTTGATCGCTTTGATGGCTCAAGCGGGCAGTTTCGTGCCAGCGGTATCAGCGAAAATTGGGATCGTCGATAAGATCTTCGCACGTGTCGGCGCCAGTGATGAATTGTCCAAAGGTCAATCGACGTTCATGGTCGAAATGACTGAGACAGCGCGTATTCTAAATACGGCAACCAGTCGCTCGTTGGTTATTTTGGATGAAATCGGTCGCGGGACCAGCACTTACGACGGCGTTTCTTTGGCATGGGCCATCGTCGAGTACTTGCATGATCAAATTGGATGCCGAACCCTTTTCGCAACGCACTATCATGAACTAACGTCGCTTGAGAATGAGTTCAAAGGCGTATGCAATTACAACGTCGCCGTCCGCGAGTGGGATGAGAAGATTGTGTTTTTACATCAGATCGTCGCTGGCTCGGCCGACAAAAGCTATGGCATCCATGTGGCGAAATTGGCAGGTGTGCCTGACTGGGTCAACCAACGCGCCGAATCCATCCTTGATCGGTTGGAGAATCAGAACGACGTTGTGAACAACCGCGCGGCGATTGAATCGGGGACGGGAAATAAGAAGACAGAAATTCAAATGACGATGTTCGGCGTCACCGAACATCCTCTGATAGAGAAAATCTCACGCCTCGACCCGAATCAACTGACGCCAATGAATGCGTTGGAAATGGTGAACCAGTGGAAAGAAGAATTGGATCCAAAAGACGGATTGGTTTCTAAAGACGGATTGGTTTCTAAAGACGGATTGGTTTCTAAAGACGGATTGGTTTCTAAAAGGACTGAAGCGCCTGTCGAAACACCGTCGCAATAGATTTGATTCGTTAGTGTAGAGGTAACGACTACGAATAGTCTGAGCCAATGGATTGGCTACGCTAATTTTTTCTTGATCGTGACGTCGTTTTTGCCTATTTGAACGTCATAGCCGGCTTCGATCAATTTGTCACGCATCTCATCGGACGTGGCGAAATCCTTATTTTGCCGCGCTTCGACCATTGTCTTTCGCCAAGTCTCCGCTTCATCATCGTCGCCGCAACTTGAGGACGCACTTTCTGCCCCGGCAAGGCCTTCGTTAATGGGGGCGATCGAAAGTACGCTGTTCATCTTCTGCCATACGGCCAACGAAAGTTCCGCGTCGCTGTGATCGGTCTTGAGCCAATTATGCATTACGCCAAGCGCCCCCGCGATGTTCAAATCATCAGCCAGCGCGCTGGAAAAATCATTCAGCACCGGATGGCTCAAGTCTACCGCGGCTGCTTTTCCGCCGGTCTTCGATTCCAGCATCGCGCGAAAGTCGATCAGTTTCGTAATCGTAGCGGCGGAATCCATCAGCCCCTTTGTTGTGAAGTTCATATTCGATCGGTAATGAGATTTGATCAGCTCAAACCGTAAAACCGCTGGGTGAACAGGTTTGCCTGTCACCTTGCCTTCGAATACATCCCGCGCCGTGAAGAAGTTGCCTTTTGATTTCGACATTTTTTCGCCTTCGACGAACAGGAACCGAGCATGAACCCAGTAGTTCGCAAAATGACTCTCTCCGCTACAACCGCACGACTGAGCGATCTCGCATTCGTGATGCGGAAAGATCAAATCTTCGCCACCGGTGTGGATGTCGATGCGGTCTTGCCCCAGAACGGCTTTGGCCATCACTGAGCATTCAATGTGCCAACCAGGGTAACCCACACCCCACGGTGAATCCCATTTCATGATGTGCTTTTGATCCGGCTTCCACAAAAGAAAATCGGCCGGATGCTTCTTCATCGTTTGATTCACATCGGAAACCCGGCCGCCGGCTCCGCTTTGCAGGTTGTCCATCGTATTGCCGCTGAGCTTTCCATAATCAGGAAAGCTCTCGACACTGAAGTAGACAACGCCGTCAGAACTAACGTACGCGTGGCCGCGCTGGATCAGCACTTCGATCATTTCGATCATGCCTGCGATGTGGTCGGTCGCTTTGGGAACACTTGCTGGATAGTCGTAAGCGACCTTATATCCCAGCTTTCGAGAGTCTTCAAGAAATGCATTGGTGTAGTAGTCGGCGATTTGATACGGATCGTTGGGATCCTCAATCGCACCTTCGGGGACTCGGCCCGACTTCTTGTTCTCTTTGACGCGCGACGCTGCGGCCAGCATCTTGTCATCTTCCCCTTCGACCATGTGCCCTACATCGGTGATGTTCATGACGTGCTGAACATCGAAGCCACCGAGTTCCAAAGACCGCCGCATCAGGTCGCCAAACAAAAACGACCGGAAGTTACCGATATGAGCGAAGTCATAAACGGTCGGACCGCAGGAATACATTTTGACAACGCCTTTGTCGATGGGCGTGAAAGATTCCTGTTGGTTGGTAAGCGAGTTGTAGAGCGTGAAATTCATAGTCGAATCATGGTTGGCCAATTTTTATCGATGATTTGGGACAAAGGTTATAGTCTCTTACTCAAAACGGCAACACAAGGTTGGGTAGGAAGGATCTTTAATCCGTCCAATTTGCCGACGACCGAGGATGGACGGATTGAAAATCCATCCTACAGACCGGCCGCCATCCAAAGATCGTAAATCCACGGGTGAACCCAAGGATTCAAGTGCGAGAGCCCCGCCGAAACGACGCTGATCGCCAACAACAATAGGCAGACGCAGCGACCGATTTTTGATTGCCCCAACCAATCTGCGATTGGCAACATGCAAACCAACCAAAGCGGAATTAGCCAGAACGTCCAGCGTAGACCGCTGCTGACGCCGCCGTAGTTGCGGTCGATTTCCGGCCGCATCACGTAGAACGCGATGACGGCGATCGTGATCGCGATCGAAGCCGCCCCGAACCAGCGTAGTTTTAGATGGGCAGCGAAACAAAGACTGATCATCCCCGCCAAAGAAAGAATCCAAATGGGTGTCAATGAAAAGATGCCATGGTGTCCAATCAAAACATGAAACGTGTAAGCCAGCTGATCAGGTTCGCCGCGGTCGACTTGCGAGCGATAGGCTTCGTTGGACGCCAGCCAATAGCTGCCGGGGTATTCGTACCAGTTACCGCGCTGACGAATCTGGAAAGCATCCGAGGATTCCTTTTTGGCAATGACGAATTGCTTGCTTGACACACGGTCTCGAACAAGCCATCGCTGCGTATCCTTAGGAGTCCAACCCCAATCACCTGCGGCAACTTCGATTGCTGAAAAGCGATAGGATTCTGGAAGCTCATCCTTTATCGAATCTGGCAGTTTTCCATTGTCCAGTTGCCCCATGTCGTTAAGCAGTTTGTCCGTTTCGATAGTGGCGACCGTATTGCCGTCGCTGCGATGGGCGTAGGCGGGCACGAAGGTTTGATGAGCCCAGAAGTTGGTGCCGAAAAAGAGTGCGACCACCAGCAGCGCGGCGGGCACAAATCCTGTCATCGTTTTAGGTGGTGACTGGAAAAGACAAACCAAAAACGCGATCGCGAGCAACGCCAACGCTGGCATTTCATTGGCACATGCGAACGCGGCGGATAGTCCTGCCAGCGCGAAGGTAAACCAATTCGCTTTGGGCAAACGGGTTTCCTGTCCTCGGCTGATCCTTAGAAGTGCGTACACGCAAACCATCGTCGAGATAGCGGCCGGTAAATGGTTGTTCAGTGTCACCGAAAACGTGGAGAGAAACGTCCCAAAACCAGCACAGCCCAGCACAAAGTAACGGCTCCAATCGCGCACCGCGATACAGTCGATCGTTTTGGCCAGAAAGAATAGGAACAGTCCCCAAGGCAACGCGTTCACTAACAGCAGCAAGATCCGCGTCACCCAAAACGTGTCCTCGGTGATCGTCTTCGCACTGAAGAAATTGACGGCCTTGTACAAATACGCCACCATCACTGGCAGCAGTGGCGGCTTACTGGAATATCCATGCATTTGCCCGTCTCGGCCAATGTGTTTAACCATATCGATCGTATTCCAATCGACCGCTTGGCCTCGAACCACGATATCATCAATTTCAAAAACATCGTCGTCGCCCAATGCACGAACGGTAGCCCAGCGACTGCGATCGTTAGCGCTGAAAAAGGGTGTTTCTTTGCTGCTGCGGAAATTTTGGACCGTTGCAATCTTGCTGCATACCATGGCCAGCGAACAGACGATGAAGATCCAGTAGATCGACCAATGGCGCTGTTGGCAAAACGCGGGTAGTTCAGAAACGCAAGCAGAGTCGTTGGTTTGTGACATGGAAGGGAATTGGTTTCAAAAAATCTAGCGGCGTTGGCTGGCAACCTACTCTACGGTTTCGGAAATCGAATACGGTTCCTCGCGCGATTGATCCTTGTTAACGATCAGCTCAGCCAGAAAACCCATCGACAACAGTTGGGTTCCCAGAATCAGCGCTCCCAACGAATACAATACGATCGGACGTTGGTGCAGCGGCGTCCAATCAGGATACATCGTCATTCTCAGAATCCAATAGATTGCCATGATGATCATGCCCAGTGCACCGAAACTAAACGAGGCCAAACCAAACATCCCCAGAAGATGTTGTGGACGTTGATTGAACCCTGTTAGAAAACTGACGGTCAAGAGATCCAAAAAACCCTTCGGCAGTCGGCGCAGGCCGTATTTCGAATATCCGTGTTGACGAGCCCGATGATTGACGGGGATTTCGGTAACACGAAACCCTTTGGCGGAGGCCAGCACGGGCACAAAGCGGTGCATTTCTCCGTAGAGCTTGACTTCGTCAAAGACAGCGCGCCGGTAGACCTTAAAACCGCAGTTATGGTCATGCAACTTCACGCCGGTCAAACATCCCACCAGCCAGTTGAAGACTTTCGATGGAAGCGTTTTATTCACCGGGTCGTTCCGCACCGCTTTCCATCCGCTGACAAGATCAAAGTCATCTCCTAACTTCTCCAGCATTTTCGGAAGCTCGGCAGGATCGTCCTGGAGGTCGGCGTCCATCGTTACGATCAACTCTCCTGCTGCTGCGGCAGCACCCGCGCGAAGCGCCGATGCTTTGCCAAAATTCGTGCGGAAACGAATCCCGCGGACGTTGTCGTGTGCGTGTGCCAGCGACTCAATGACGGTCCAAGTGCTATCAGTCGAACCGTCGTCAACGAAAACAATTTCGTGATCGTAAGTTTCCTGTTTGGCTACGGCAATAATTTCCTGATACAGTTGGCGTAGCGAGTCTTCTTCGTTGAAGGCCGGAATGACAAATGAGAGCTGAGGCATTAAAAATAGAGCCCAGTAAAAAAGTTGAGCGGAATGCGGTGCCAAGTTGGACAACGCCACATTTGAATCAAAGCACTGGTTTTGAACGCGGTAACGAAACTGTGAGCGGCAAGGCGTTAGCCTCCGATTCTACCCGCCATTCACAGGCGGCTAGCGTTTTGCCGCTCACAAAAATACGCTGCCCAACTTGCACTCGCCGTGTTGACCCGGGCTAAAGTTTCCTCGAAACCGCTATTTACGCCAACCCCGGATAATGGCTAACATCAAAGCACAATTTACGGACAAATAGGTTTGGAGCGAATCCATGAAGGGATTTTTGACAGCACTGCTGGTTTTTGCGTCGACCGGGATGGTCTACGCGCAGCAGCCTCAGAACGATTTTAGCCCTCGCCAACGGGCGCAGCAGTCTGGGATTGCGACGCCTCGCACGAATCAGACTCGACTGGCAGCGCTACAAGGTAACTCGGGCGTTGACAACGAGAGCGATAAATACGTCATCATGGATGACGCGGTCGATTTCTCAACAGCAAGTGACCGTCAACGTCCTTTCTATGGTCCCGAGAACGACCCGCGCATCGGTAATGCGGTTCAAGAAAAGCAACGTTTTGCCGCTCAATCGTCGCAACGGCTCGCTACCAGTGTTTTGCCATCACGTAACAACCGAGCCCAAGAGACCGGCTTTCAGAGTACGGCAAACGGCAGTCGCCAAACCACGAATGTACGATACGCGTCGAGTCAATCGCGGCCTGTTTCAAGTATTTACGATTTGCAAATTACTCCCGCTTACGAAGATGAACTGAAGAATCGCGGATACCTTTTTGCTTCACTCAATACGGAACAAGCCAGAAGCGATCAGTTGCGTCTGTTCAGTGATTCGCAGCGTACCCGTGGCAACAACAATAATGAATCAAAGATATTCTCTTCGAAAATTAGCACTTACCAAGGCAACCTAGTCGTCGACATTGACGACGAAGCCCTGCAAAGAATCGAAGAAGGTTCCTACACGTTGGATGATTTTGATCGTTATGATGCCCGTGGTGTCGTGTTGCGATATGTATCGCGCAATAACAAAAAAGTGGATGTTTCCGGTCTGGATCTTGGTCAACAAAACAGTTATTCAAACTCGAATCCCGACTACACACGCCGCGAAGTGGCCGCCAATCTGCAACCACAGCGCACCGATTCTAGGCCAACGACAGATTATCGAAACCGTGGCGGCGATGGTGATTGGGTACTGCCCAATTCCAATGACCGAAGGCAACGAGATAGTCGACGCGACCTGGATAGTCGACGCGATCTTGGTTCTAGCAGAACCGCGGACCGCCGCTACGACACATCTTCGAGCAGTCGAAATTATCAAAACCGAATGAACGACATTTATCGCGACGACACGGTTTATACACGTGACCGCTTGGTAGATCGGCGTTATGACGAAGTGAGCTTTGCTGACGGTCGCACTATTGATGTTCCCCGGCGTGCAGCGATCGACGACAGTCGCCGGGAACTGGATCGGGGATTTGTTGAGTTGAGTCAGTGGCAGCGTGAATTAGCAACGAAAACCCGTGAAATCGAAGAAGAACGACGGCAATTGGAACGTTTGGAAGTACGTGCTGAAGCATATCCCGCGCGATATGAGACTACAAGGAATCAGCGGCGTGAGTATTTACCGGTCGATCTTGATAGGCTTCGTGATTACCGTTCGCCGGTGGTAACTGATCGCTACGCAGACAGCCGAAATTACAATGCAAATAACAGCGCATTACTTCCGACTCTTGGAAACCCGCTTGATGCAAAGCTTGCTCCCTACGCGAAAAACAATCTCGATTCAATGGCTCGTCTAGAGCAGAAATTCGCGGCGATGCAGCAAGCGAACGAACTAGCGGCGTTGGAAAACAAAGTAGACAACGAGTATCAGCAGCAGCAACTCAAACTCGCTCAATCGAAACTGAAAAACAGTGGCAAACCCGTCAAGACATACATCGCTGATGATGAAGTGCGTAATACGCTTGGCGGAAATATGGCCGCCGGTCGCGGCGGGCTCACTGGAGATCGTTTTGCGATGAGCCAGCGTAATGACTATAGAAATGAAGGCGTCGCTAATATGTCGCTGCGATCGGGTCGGCCGACCTATGGAAATAACTTTGGTCAGCAAACAGCTGCGGTAGGGGCATCTGAAAAACTAGTTCGCGCATTGTGGTTCATCGCACTGCTGTCAATCGCCATGAATATGTACTTGGCGTTGTTAGCTCGATCGTTCTACGGGCGGTACAACGAATTAGCAGATGAACTGAGGGAAACATTCACCGCTTCGATCTAAATGATTGTTGTGTTGAGTTGATTGAGCAACGCAGCAACCTCAAAAGTGCCAGCAGAATATTTCGGGCTTTACTCAATCATCGAACCCATGCAAAATGATTAACCGGTGGTTTCTATTTCGAAAGCGGCCACCCAAATACTTACAATTTAACGCGATCTGATCGGAAATGTTTTGGCCAATGGATGGCCAAATTCGATCGATCCAATATTCACGACGGCAAGGAGTGCTGAAAGTGTTATCAATGCAAACAATTGCAACATCTGTTGTATTGGCTGCCACCGTATGTGTGGTTGCTCTGGGGTTCACGCAACCCGTTCTTGCTCAAACCAGTGTCGCTCTGATCGACGTTGGTAGAGTTTTCAAGAGCCATCCTGTATTTGGACAGCAACTCCAAGATCTAAAAGCCGAAGCCGAGCAGTTTAAGGCTGAGACACAGCAACTTCAGCGCGAGCTGCAAGTCGAAGCTCAGGGGCTCCAAGGTTTAGAACCGTCTTCTGCGGAATTCAAAGCGGAAGAAACGCGCTTGGCACAAAAGTCAGCCGCAAAAGAAGTCCAGCAACGCGGCGTCATGCGTGAAATGATGAAACGCGAAGCTCGTCTGCACTTCGATACTTACAATGAAGTAAAACAGGTCATCGCAAACCATTGTGAGAAGGCCGGTATCCGCATGGTATTGCGGTACAACAGCGTAGAGATGAATGAAGAGGATCCTGCCGTCATCATGCAGAAAGTGAACGGCAGCGTCGTCTTCCACACCAACCAGAAGGATATTACCCAAGAGATTGTGAGACAAATTGCCCAATTAAAAGCTGCGAGTCGAGATACTGGCGTCAACCGCCGATAACTCTTTATCTTCGCAACCTTTGAATCGAGAAAGATTTTCAAATTGGTCCAGTTCAATCGCCCACAGACAACCATCGCAACACCGGTCACGGTGTCCGGGTTCGGTTTCTGGAGCGGGCTCGATGTGTCGCTGCAGTTCAAACCCGCCCCAGAAAATACTGGCATCGTTTTCCGTCGAACCGATCTGCCCAGCAGTCCGCCTGTAGACGCCAACATCATCAACCGCGTTTCAGGCCCTCGCCGAACAACGTTGGTCAAGGATGGTTGTTCGGTCGAAATGGTCGAACATGTGCTTTCTGCACTCGCGGGATTGAAGATAGACAATTGCGAAATCCTGACCGACCGAGCAGAAATGCCTGGCATGGATGGCTCAAGCTTGCCGTTCTTAGAAGCCTTGATTAATGCCGGTACCGTTCAACAGAAGGCACTCAGAAGAGTGACACGCGTTATCGAAACGGTGCGTATCGGCAACAATCAATCTTGGATTCAAATCGAACCCTCGGAAAATAATCGGTTTGAACTTTGCTTCCAGTTGGACTACCCCACATGTCCTTCGGTTGGCCAGCAAACGTTTTCGAGCATACTCAATTTGGAGCGTTATCGTTCATCGATCGCACCGGCGAGAACATTTGTTTTGAAGAATGAAGCCGACCAACTGCTTCGGCAGGGGTTAGGTGCGAGAGTTACCTACAATGATATCCTGATATTTGACGACCATGGACCAATCGGAAACACATTACGTTTTGAGGACGAATGTGCGCGGCATAAAGTGCTGGACATGATTGGCGACTTTTCACTTATCGGCACTGACATCATTGGAAAGTTCACGGCTTATAAAAGTGGCCACCGGCTCAATTCGCAGGTAGTGTTTGAATTACTGCGTCAGCGCGGAGCAGAACAAGCCGAAGATCGCCGCATTCCGGCATAGCCAAAACAAAAAAGTCAACGGCAAAAGCAAAACTGGCAAAAGCAAAACTGATCTTGTGAAAGAGAACGGATCGTGACCATCTATTCATTTGACGACTATGCCAACAAGACGAGGCAATTGAGTTCCATGTCGCCCAAAATATCAAAACTGGCTGTCGTTGATCCCAAGGCGGAGATCGGTGACGATGTTGAAATAGGCCCTTTCTGCGTAATCGGACCGAAGGCCAAAATTGGCCGCGGGACAAAGCTTTTCAACAACATTACGGTTCTTGGTGATGTAACAATCGGTGAAGACAACCTGATTTCTCCCAACGCGGTAATCGGCGGACATCCTCAAGATCTAAGCTACAAAGGTACTGAAACGAAAGTCATTATCGGTGACCGCAATGTGTTACGTGAGTGCGTCACGGTGAACCGGGCCTCTGAAAAAGAAGAGGGCATCACGCGCGTCGGCAGCGACTGTTACTTTATGGGCAATGTTCATGTAGCGCATGATTGCACAGTGGCTGATAGCGTTATCATTGGGCACGGATCTATGTTGGGTGGTCACGTTCATATTGACCATCACACCAACCTTTCGGGCTCGGTTACAGTATTGCCTTTCGTGTCTGTAGGTTGTTACTCCTTCGTTGGCGGAGCCAGTCGCGCTCAACAAGACATTGCGCCGTACTTGTTAGCCGACGGAACACCTGCCCGTCCTCGATGTGTTAATGTCGTTGCGCTCAAACGAAATGACTTCCCACGTTCCGTGATCGAATCCATTAACGAAGCTTATCGCTTAATCTATCGCGCTAAGGTCGGCCTTGAGAACGCACGTGAGTTGATGGCAGCAAAAGGCTCTTTGAGCGCTGAAGTTGAACATTTTTTGAAGCAGATCGAACATTCGCGAGCTGGTCGCCATGGGCGAAGCCGTCAACAGCAAAGGAAAGCAGCGTGAAACCACTTCGCATCGCCGTCATCGGCGCCGGAAACCTTGGCAGAATTCACGCTCGGCTGTTGGCCGAAAACTCGGCTGTACAGCTGGTTGCGATCGCGGATCCTAGTCCCACGGCTCAAAAGAATATTCTCGCACAGGTTTCAGTGCCTGTTGTCAGCGATTTTCGTTCGATCATCAACGACATCGACGCGGCTGTTGTTGCAACGCCAACACGTTTCCACTTCGAAGTCGCAAGTAGATTATTAGCCGCCGGCAAACACGCGCTGATCGAAAAACCAGTCACCGATTCGGTTGAAGACGCACGGCACCTTTCAAATCTGGCCGATTCTACTGGCGCCGTGATCCAAGTCGGCCATGTGGAGCAGTTCAATCCCGCGTTTACCAAAGCGTTGGAAGGAATCGGAACGCCTAAGTTCATTCAAGCATCCCGCATGAGCGGATATACCTTCCGTTCAACCGATATCGGAGTCGTCTATGATCTGATGATCCACGATATTGATTTGGTTAACTCAATTTTTGAAGGTAACGTTGTCGATACCCGTGCCATCGGTTTCTCGGTCTTTGGGAAAAACGAAGACATGGCTCAGGCGAGATTACAATTTAGTGGCGGCGCCGTTGCAAATTTGACGGCTTCACGTTGTAGTTTCTCGCCCGAACGTTCGATGCAGATTTTTGGCACCGACGGATTTGCGCAAATTGATTTTACGAATTCGAAAGTCACTACGATCTTGGTACCTTCGTGGATTCGCAACCGCGAAGTTGATTTTTTCAATTTGACGACCGAACAACAGGATTTCATCCGTGAATCTTTGTTCGAAAATGTTCTCAAGCGGCAACAAGTCGAGGTCCCGCGCTGCAATGCGATTGAAGCCGAACACAAAGATTGGATCCATGCGATCAAAACGGGCGCTCGTCCAAAGATTGATGCACGGCAAGGCATGGAGGCGGTTGAGATCGCCGACGGAGTGCTAAATTCTTTGAACACCCATCGCTGGGAACAACGTAATCTGGCGATGACCGGTCCGTTAGCAAAATTGCCGGAATCTAACGCCGTTGATTCCCTTCCCGAGGCAATGCAGCCCCGTATGAGACGTGCTGCGTAGGCCGGATATTGCATCAGCCGCATGGCGATAGCCACCGGTCCTACAAATATCGGGCAGAACCGGACGCTTTTCCGTTGGCGGCTGATTAAATCAACAAGCCCTGTACAAGTCAGTGTTGCATTTTCGCAACATCCAATCGTTACAGTCGGTATCTGCAAAAGTTCAATCCCCAGATCAACACGCGCAAATTAAATTTCTCTCAATAACGTCACCTGTGACGCTAACAGCAACGTATTAACACGCGAAACAGCGTTTACACATTTGTTGTTTGGGAAGAAATTTAAGATGTACATTGCCCTTGGTCTACTGGCTGGATTGCTCGTTTTTGCGTTGATTACCGCGTCAGCAATCTCTAGAATTTACAATCGTTTGGTCAAAATGAGCAATCAAACGAACAACGGTTTCAAGCAAATCAGCGTCCAACTTCAGCGACGCTATGACTTGATTCCCAACC
>Ga0115031_1001073_pt1 | contig 20177 bp, 23 predicted proteins | sample Maine_Asex4_meta_FD_87301 | JGI IMG/M metagenome (GOLD analysis project Ga0115031, IMG submission 87301) | Marine algal microbial communities from Maine, USA - Maine_Asex4_metaG | ecosystem: Host-associated > Algae > Red algae > Unclassified | place: Maine, USA | collected 2015-01-05
CGCGGGCTGACCTCCGACAACTTCGCCGAGCTGTCGCCGGTGGGCAAGGTGCTCGACTACCTGTGGCACATCGCGCTGCCGGTGACGGCGATGGTGGTGGGCGGGTTCGCAAGCCTCACCATGCTGACCAAGAACTCGTTTCTCGACGAGATCGGCAAGCAGTACGTGCTGACCGCCCGCGCCAAGGGCCTGTCCGAGAACCGCGTGCTGTACGGGCACGTGTTCAGGAACGCCATGCTGATCGTGGTGGCGGGCTTTCCGAGTGCGTTCGTGTCGGTGCTGTTCACCGGCTCCCTGCTGATCGAGGTGATCTTTTCGCTCGACGGGCTCGGCCTGCTCGGCTTCGAGGCGGCCATCAACCGCGACTACCCGGTGATGTTCGGCACGCTGTTCTTCTTCACGCTGATGGGGCTGATCCTGAACATCGTCGGGGATGTGATGTACACCGTGATCGATCCGCGCATCGACTTCGAGGCGCGGCAGTTCTGATGGCCCCCGGAGAGACCCCGCGACGCGCCGACCGGTCCCCCCGCAGCGGCGAGACCGATTCGCCGGCCGAGGAGGCGCTGACCGACCACCTGCACCCGCAGGGCGGCACGCTGGTGGCCGACAGCGCCGACCTGGTGATGCCCGCCTCGGCGGTGGCCGAGGACGAGGCGCGGCGGCGCCGCTTCAGGCTCTCGCCGATCAACCGGCGCCGCTGGGCGACGTTCCGGGCCAACCGCCGCGGCACCTGGTCGCTGTGGCTGTTCCTGATCCTGTTCACGCTGACGCTGTTCGCCGAGTTCATCGCCAACGACCGGCCGCTGTACATCGCCCACGACGGCGGGCACTACTTCCCGGTGTTCGTCGACTACCCCGAGACCGTGTTCGGCGGCGACTTCGACACATCGGCCGAGTACCGCGACCCGTTCGTCGCCGAGCTGATCGAGGAGCGCGGCTGGATGCTGTGGCCACCGATCCGCTACCACCACGACACGGTCAACTACGACCTGCCGGTGCCGGCACCCGCACCGCCCTCGGCCGAGAATCTGCTCGGCACCGACGATCAGGGACGCGACGTGCTGGCACGGGTGATCTACGGCTTTCGCATCTCGATCCTGTTCGGGTTGACGCTGACGCTGTTCAGCTCCCTGATCGGCATTGCGGTCGGCGCGGTGCAGGGCTATCTGGGCGGCTGGACCGACCTGGTCGGCCAACGCGTGCTGGAGGTCTGGTCCGGCCTGCCGGTGCTGTATCTGCTGATCATCCTGGCCAGCATCGTGGAGCCGAACTTCTGGTGGCTGCTGGGTCTGATGCTGCTGTTCAGCTGGATGAGTCTCGTGGGGGTGGTGCGCGCCGAGGTGCTCAGGGCGAGAAACTTCGACTACGTGCGCGCCGCCGCGGCGCTCGGCGTGGGGCGCTGGACGATCCTGGTGCGCCACGTGCTGCCCAACGCGATGGTGGCGACACTGACTTTCCTGCCGTTCATCCTGAACGGCTCGATCACCACGCTGACATCGCTGGATTTCCTCGGCTTCGGGCTGCCGCCGGGCTCGGCATCGCTTGGCGAGCTGCTGGCGCAGGGCAAGCAGAACCTGCAGGCTCCCTGGCTCGGCATCACCGCCTTCACCGTGCTGGCGGTGATGCTCAGCCTGCTGATCTTCATCGGCGAGGCGGTGCGGGATGCGTTCGACCCGCGGAAGTCGTCGCTTTGAGAGGCGTGTCGAGACCGTCAGCGTCGGCGGAGCAGGGCGAACCGATTCTCGTCATCGACGGGCTGTGCGTGCGCTTCGGTCACGGCAAGACGGCGAACGATGTGGTGCGCGGCGTGAGCTTCTCGCTGCACCCGGGCGAGACGCTGGCGCTGGTCGGCGAGTCCGGGTCGGGCAAGAGCGTCACCGCGCTATCGATACTGCAACTATTGAACCCGACGCAGGCCAGCTGGCCCGCCGGCAGCATCCGCTACCGCGGCACCGAACTGGTCGGGGCGAACGAGCGGGCGCTTCGAGACATGCGCGGGGATCGCATCGGCATGATCTTCCAGGAACCGATGACATCGCTCAACCCGCTGCACACCGTCGAGAAGCAGATCGGCGAGGTGCTGTTCGTGCACAAGGGGCTGGACAAGCGTGCCGCGCGTGCGCGCACCGTCGAGCTGCTGGAGCTGGTCGGGCTGGACCGGGTCACCGAGCGCCTCGGTGCCTGGCCGCACCAGCTGTCCGGCGGTCAGCGCCAGCGGGTGATGATCGCCATGGCGCTGGCCAACGAGCCGGACATCCTGATCGCCGACGAACCGACCACCGCGCTGGACGTGACGGTGCAGGCGCAGATCCTCGATCTGCTGGGCGAGCTGCAACAGCGGCTCGGGCTGGCGATCCTGCTGATCACCCACGACCTGAACGTGGTGCGCCACGTGGCGCACCGGGTGTGCGTGATGCGTGACGGGGAGATTCGCGAAACGGGCACCACCGCGGAGGTGTTCGAACGCCCGCGACACCCCTACACGCGTGAGCTGCTGGCAGCCGAACCCGCCGGGCACGCCGGCCCGTTCGACACCGCGGCGGCGCCGGTGCTGGAGGCCGTCGATCTGCGCGTCTGGTTCCCGATCAGGCGCGGCGTGCTCCGCCGCACCGTCGATCACGTCAAGGCGGTCGACGGCATCGATCTGCAACTGCGGCCCGGCGAGACGCTCGGCGTGGTCGGCGAGAGCGGTTCTGGCAAGAGCACGCTGGCGCTGGCGCTGCTGCGGCTGATCGCCTCGAAGGGCGAGATCCGCTTTCGCGGCGAGCGCATCGATGCGCGCACCGGCAACCGGCTCATGGCGCTGCGGCGCCACCTGCAGGTGGTGTTCCAGGACCCGTACGGCAGCCTGAGCCCGCGCCGCACGGTCGAGCAGATCGTCGCCGAGGGGTTGATCGCGCACGGCCTGCCGGTCGAGGACCGGGTGGCCACCGTGCTTGCGCAGGTCGAGCTGCCGGCGGACTGCGCGGCACGCTACCCGCACGAGTTCTCCGGCGGGCAGCGGCAGCGCATCGCGCTGGCGCGTGCGCTGGTGCTTGAGCCCGAGGTGATCCTGCTGGACGAGCCGACCTCGGCACTGGACCGCGCGGTGCAGGTGCAGCTGATCGAGCTGCTGCGCGAGCTGCAGGCCCGTCTGGGGCTGGCCTACCTGTTCATCAGCCACGACCTGCGGGTGGTGCGGGCACTGGCCCACCGGGTGATCGTCATGAAGGATGGCGTGGCGGTGGAGAGCGGCGCGGCGGCACAGGTGTTCGAGGCACCGTCCCACCCGTACACGCAGGCGCTGATGCGGGCCTCGGGCAGCCTGCCGGGCGTCGGCGCCGTCGGTGCCGGGGTCGATGCTCAGGAGCGCTGACGCGTGCGTACCAGCCCGTAGCAGGCGCCACCCGCCGCGCCCGCCAGGCATTGCAGGAACAGGCCGATCGGCCCGCGCGCGCTGGCTATCGGCGAGAAGCCGAACGCCTGGCGCATCGCGATCAGGATCACCGCCATCGCCAGGGCGCCGGCGATGGCGCCGCGCGCGGCCGGCGAGGGCAGCCGGCGACGCAACGGCGCCAGGTTCAGCACCGGCAACGCCAGGCCCAGGCCGATCGCGATCACCGGCGCGTACAGGTGCAGCCCGACCAGGTCGCCGAGCGTCATCGACAGTCGCTCGCCGGCGGCGATCGGCACCGACAGCGCGCTCAGCCCGGCGAGCACGGTCTGGGAGTGCAGTACGCTCGCGCACAGGTAGGCGATCGCGCTGGCGACCAGCCAGGCCTGCACGCGGGCGACGAATCGAGTGATCATGATCGGCATGACTGACAGCATAGAGAGCGCCACCGCCGTGCGGGCGACCACGTCGAGAGCGGCCGGGCCGGCCGGGCCGGCAAGACCATCGCCTCGGCCCGGTCGTGCGCCGCGGGGCGTCCGGGTCTGGCTCGTGGCGGTGTGCCTGATGCTCGGCGTGCCGGGGGTGGCTTCGGCGCAGGAGGGTGCCGGTCCGCCACCGTTGCGCATCGATACCCGTATCGATGCGCTCGAATACCCCTGGTCGATCGCCTTCCTGCCCGACGGGCGCCAGCTAATCACCGAGCGTACGGGCCAGCTGCGGCTGATCGAGGACGGTGTGCCGTCGGCATCGATCGCAGGCGTTCCCGAGGTCATGAGCGAGTCGCAGGGCGGATTGTTCGACGTGCTGCCGCTCCCGGATTTCGCGCGTACCGGCGAGCTGCTGCTGAGCTATGCGCACGGCACGCCCGATCGCAACGCGGTGCGCGTGCTGCGCGCCCGGCTGGAGGGGGATGCGCTGGTGGAGGCGCGGGTGATCTTCACCGCCTCTCCCTGGAAGGACACGCCGGTGCACTTCGGCGGGCGCATGGCGCTGCTGCCCGACGCCACCCTGCTGCTGGGCATCGGTGACGGGTTCGACTACCGCGAGGCCGCCCAGCGCCTGGACAGCCATCTCGGCAAGATCGTGCGCATCACGACGGATGGCGAGGTGCCGCCCGACAACCCGTTCCTGGACCGGGACGGTGCGCTGCCCGAGCTGTACAGCATCGGCCACCGCAACCCGCAGGGCCTGGCGGTGGATCCGGCCGACGGCACGGTGTGGTCGCACGAGCACGGCCCGGCCGGCGGGGACGAGATCAACCGCATCGTGCCCGGCGGCAACTACGGCTGGCCGGTGGCGACCGGCGGGCGCGACTACTCGGGAGCGGCGATCAGTCCGTTCCGCAGCCGGCCGGGCATGCTCGATCCGTTGCTGGAATGGACGCCCTCGATCGCGCCGGCAGGTCTTGCGATCGGCGCCGGGGCGCTGTTCCCGGAACTGCGCGGCAGCCTGCTGGTGGCGGCGCTGAAGTCGCGCGAGCTGCTCGGCATCGGGCTGGCACCGGACGGGCTCGATACCCGCAGCACCCGCCTGCTGGAGGATCAGGGTCGCCTGCGCGATGTGCGCATCGCACCCGACGGCGCCCTGTGGGTACTGGTGGACGCCGAACGGGGACGCGCACTGCGGCTGGTACGGGACAACTGAGCCACGGCTCGGCGCACCCCTGACGCGGAACCAAGCGCGGTCGGTGCGGTCCCTGTCCGATGGTATGGCCGGTGCGCCCTACACTCCGGCATCCGAGCCGCCGATCCCTGTCGAGGAGTACCGATGTCGCTTCACCCCCGTTCCGCCATTCGTTCCCCGCTCACGGGCCTGCTGACCGCCCTGCCGCTGGTGGCGGCATCGCTCGTGTCGAATGCCCTTGCGGTGGAGCCGGACGCCTCCTGGCCGGACGTGCTGGAAGAGGCGCGCGGCCAGACCGTCTGGTTCAACGCCTGGGGCGGCAGCGACCGCATCAACGAGTACCTGGAGTGGGCGAGCGACGAGGTGCAGCGCGAGTACGGCGTGACGCTGGAGCACGTCAAGGTGGGTGACATCGCCGAGATCGTCTCGCAGCTCGCGGCGGCCCGGGCCGCCGGGCAGGACAGCGACGGTCGGGTGGACCTGATGTGGATCAACGGCGAGAACTTCGTCGCCATGAAGGAGGGCGACATGATCTGGGGCGCCTTCGCCGACGCGCTGCCCAACGCCGCCCTGGTGCGCGAGTCCCCCTCCATCACCTTCGACTTCTCGGTGGCGGTCGAGGGGCTGGAGTCGCCCTGGGGCGGCGCCCAGCTGGTGTTCATCCACGACACCGCCACGCTGCCCGAGCCGCCGCGCTCGGCCGCGGAGCTGCTCGCGTTCGTGCAGGACGAGGACGGTCGGTTCGCCTACCCGGCACCGCCGGCCTTCCACGGCACCACCTTCCTGAAGCAGCTGCTCGGCGAGCTGGTGGAGGAGCGGCACGCCGATGCCCTGGCGCTGCCGGCCGAGGCATCCGACATCGAGGCGGTCACCGCCCCGCTGTGGTCGTATCTGGACGAGCTGCACCCGCAGCTGCGCGGCGAGGGCCGTACCTGGCCCGCCAACGGCGAGGCCACCCGCCAGCTGCTGGACGACGGCGAGCTGGACATCGCGCTGTCGTTCAACCCCAACGAGGCGAGTGCGGCGGTGCGCGACGGGCAGCTGCCCGACTCGGTACGCACCTACGTGTTCGACGGCGGCACGATCGGCAACACCCACTTCGTCACCATTCCGTGGAACACCGGTGTCGCGGCCGGTGCGCAGGTGGTGGCGAACTTCCTGCTCTCCCCGGCCGCGCAGGCGCGCAAGGCCGACCCCGCCTTCTGGGGTGACCCCACCGTGTTGTCCATGGATGCGCTCGATGACGGGGAGCGGGCCCTGTTCGAGGCGGTCGATCTCGGTCCCTGGAGCCTGCCGATCGGTACGGGCAGCGTGCTGCCCGAGCCGCATGCCAGCTGGGCGGCGACGCTGGAGAACCTCTGGCTGACGCGCTACGGCAGCTGAGCGCGCGCGCGGCCGGACGGTACCGCGTCGTGCGGCAGCATGGCGGTTGGCTGCAACGCGGCGCGGCCGCCGGCGTGGCGCTAGCCTTCACCGTGCCGGTCGCCCTCGGCGTGGCCGGTACGCTGTTGCAGGGCAGCGGCCTGTGGCGCCCGTTCGCCGTCACCGACACCGCGCCGATCCACCCGATGATGGCCGTGTTGGGCGATCCGCGCTTCCTGCCGGCGCTGTCGCTGACGCTGTTCTCGGGCCTGCTGGCCACCGCCCTGGTCGCGCTGTGCAGCGTGATCGTGCTGGTCAGCAGTCACGGCACGCGGGTCTGGAACGGGATCCTGTCGGTGCTCGCCCCGTTGCTGGCGGTGCCGCACGCAGCATTGGCGGTGGGCCTGCTGTTCCTGCTCGCCCCGAGCGGCTGGCTGGCGCGGCTGGTGTCGCCCGGCATCAGTGGCTGGGAGCGTCCGCCCTCCGGCTGGACGGTGCCGGATGCGGAGGCGTGGAGCCTGGTGATCGGGCTGCTGGTCAAGGAGATGCCGTTCCTGCTGCTCGCCGCCGCCGCCCAGCTGCCGAGCCTGGACGTGGACCAGGCGCTGCGCATCGGCCGCACGCTCGGCTACGCCCCGGCGCGCTGCTGGAGCCGGCTGATCCTGCCGCGGCTGTGGCCGCGCCTGCGGCTGACCTTCCTGATCATCCTGGCGTTTAACCTGTCGGTGGTCGACATGGCGATCCTGCTCGGGCCGGGGCACCCACCGACGCTTGCGGTACTGCTGTTGCAGTTCCTGGCCGATCCGGCGACCCGCGCGGCGGCCTCGGCGGGCGCGCTGCTGCTCACCGCGCTGGTTGCCCTCGGTTGCCTGGCGGTGCTGCTCGCAGAGCGCCTGCTCGCCAGCGTGGCCCGTCGGCGGCGCACCAGCGGCCGACGCGGCGTGGCCTCGTACGGTGCGCGTCTGGGCGGGCAGGGCATCGCGTGTCTGCTGCTGGGCACCGGGCTGCTGTCGCTGGCGGTGCTGCCGCTGTGGACGTTCGCCTTGCGCTGGCGCTTTCCCGACGCCTGGCCCTCGGTGTGGACGCTGCAGAACTGGGCCGAGCGTCTGCCCCGGCTGGTGGAGCCTGCGCTGAACACGCTGGGATTCGCGGCGGCCACCGCGGTGCTCGCGCTGGTCGCCGGCATCCTGTGGCTGGAGGCGGAGCGGCGCGGACGGGTGCCGCGGCTGGACGGGCTGTGGTACGTGCCGTTGCTGGTGCCGCAGATCGCCCTGCTGTTCGGCTGGCAGGTCGCCGCCATCCGTGCCGGGGTGGACGGGCGCTGGCCGACGGTGCTGCACGCCCACTGGGTGTACGCGCTGCCCTACGTGGTGCTGCTGCTGGCCAACGCGTTTCGCGAGCTCGATCCGCGCTGGAGCCACGCCGCGGCCACGCTCGGTGCCGGTTACTGGCGCACGCTGTGGCGGGTGCGCCTGCCGCTGCTGAGGCGCCCGATCGCGCAGGCGGCGGCGGTGGCGGCCTCCGTCAGCGTGGCGCAGTATCTGCCCACGCTGTTGCTCGGCGCCGGCCGACACGCCACGCTGGCCACCGAACTGGTCGCGGGGCAGGGGGGCATGGACAGACGCGCGACCAGCACGCTGGCGCTGCTGCAGGCGCTGTTGCCATTGCTCGCGTTCGGGCTGGCCATCGGCTGGCCGGCCTGGCGGGCGCGCCGGCTGGGCCGGGCATCGCGCACTTCCTCCCCGACCGCGCGGGTGGCGGCATGATGCGGCTGGAGGTGTGCGGCCTGACGCTCCGGGCACCGGGCGGCGAGACGCTGATCGATGATCTGGATCTGGCGTTGCACTGCGGCACGGTCACGGTGCTGATGGGGCCGAGCGGCAGCGGCAAGTCCAGCGTGCTCGGCTGGCTGACTGGCACCCTGGCGCCCGGGTTCCAGGCCCGCGGGCAGCTGACGCTGGACGGGCGCTCCCTGCTGACGGTGCCGACCGAACGGCGGCGCATCGGCCTGATGCTGCAGTCCGACTTCCTGTTCCCGCACATGACGGTCGAGGAGAACCTGCTGTTCGGGCTGCGTGGCGGCACGCGCCGCGCGCGCCGCGAGCGGGTGACGGCGAACCTGGCCGATGCCGGACTGGACGGGCTCGGCCCGCGCGATCCCGCCACGCTGTCGGGCGGGCAGCGCGCCCGGGTGAGCCTGCTGCGAACGCTGCTGTCGGATCCTGCGGTGCTGCTGCTCGACGAGCCGTTCTCGCGCCTGGATGCGGCGCGCCGCGAGCAGATACGCGCCTTCACCTGGCAGCGCGCGAGTACGCTGCCGGTGCTGCTGGTGACCCACGACGTGGCGGACATCCCGGCCGGTGCACGCGTGATCGAGATCGGTGCGGGCGGGCGTGCGGTGACGAACGCCGGTGACCGGCCGGCACTGGACGCGGGCTGACACCGATGCTGGATCGCCACGTGGTGCCACACTTGAAGCCGTTGCTGCACCGCGGTGCACGCGCGCTGCACGTGCGCGGGTGGCATGCCGATCAGGTCACCGTGGTCGGGTTCGCGATCGGGCTGGGCGCGGTGGTCGCCGTGGCCCTTCAGGCCCCCGTGATCGCCCTTGCATTGTTGTTGCTCGGGCGCCTGGCCGACGGTCTGGACGGCGAGCTGGCCCGGCTGCACGGACCGAGCGAGGCGGGTGCGTTTCTGGACATCACGCTGGACTTCGTGTTCTACGCGCTGTTTCCGGTCGGGTTCGCGCTGGCCGATCCGGCGGCCAACGCGTTGCCGGCGGCGGTGCTGGTGGCAAGCTTCGTCGGCACCGGGGCGAGCTTCCTGGCCTTTGCCGGGCAGGCCGACCGGCTGGGCATCGAGCGGGTGCAGTTCGCCTACAAGGGGCTGACCTATCTGGACGGGCTGGCCGAGGGCACCGAGACGATCATCGCGTTCGCGCTGATGTGCCTGTTCCCGGCGCAGTTCGCGACAATCGCCTGGGCGTTCGCCGCGCTGTGCGCGCTGACGGCGGTGAACCGGGTGGTGTCGGGGTATCGGACGCTGGCGGGCGAGTGATGCTGGCTGGACGGCACCACGCCCAGCGAGACATACCGCGCGAGCGTTTCGAGATCCTTGCCCATGTGCAGCGGGCTTGCGGCGATGTCGCCGGAGACTCGTTCGAGCACAGCGACATCGAGTGCCGATCCGGTTACTCCGGGAAACTTGACCCATGCAGAGGTAGCGTTCAGCATCACCTCTTTCGCGAGCCGCGCATTTCCTCCAGATCGCCGCCCCATCCGGAACCTTCGAGTTCCAGAGCCTCCCGAAGTCCAAGGGAATCCGGCGCCAGACGCTGAAGCGCGAAATTGACAGCTTCCTGTTTCGAATCGAGCTGAAAGCGCTCCATCACCCGAGCGCAGGCTTCGTCGCCCAGGTCAATGCTTGTGCGTGCCATGCGCAGACCATTCCGCCCCGTGCAACAGATTTTCCAAACGAAGCGCAGCAGTACGCATCGCTGTTCGGTGTCTCTTGTTCAGGCTGCCCGCAGGGTGAATTCCACGCGCACGGCCGTGTGTCCGAAACGCACACCGTTGCCGGTGTCATCGACAAGACCTGCATCGACCAGCGCTCTCACATCGGCGTGAACGGCCTTCACATCACGATCCACCCGGCGTGCCACTTCTCGAATCGAAACCGTCTCACCGCCCGTCATGACTCTCAGGATGGCCAGTCGCTTCGCGGTGACGACCTTCCACAGCAATTCGATCGTGGGGAACGTGATGAAGGTTCCCTGCGATTCGCCACTCGACGCAGCCTTGATGCGTGCCACGATGTCCTCTCGCGAAGAGACGGAAAGGACCACCGTGCCCTCGTCGAGGATCATGTCTCGTTCTCCTGCCCTGCTTGCCATGTATCAACATCGCTCCAGAAGTCCCGGATCAAGGAATCCATCCCTCGAAACCGATACGCATGCTGCTGTCCGTCGACATCGTGCCGATGGTCGCCCTTGCCCGCCTCGTTGTCGTAGCGCAGCACACACGTCCCGTTCGCCACCAAGGCCAGCCCATACCTCAACGAATGGCTGCTCGCCCTGACAGGGTGAGGTACCTGCCAGATCTTGATCTCGGCGAAGACGGCCTCTCCGAGCACTACACGTTCGTGCAAGAGCAGGGAAGCGATAGCCATTGTTGGACTATAATCCAACAGGGCGTGGTCGGCAAGAGAAAGGTCTGGACCGTATGGCGTCGTGCACGAGTGTTTGATGTCGATCACATCCGCGGCAAGGCATCCGTATGAACCGCACCACCTCCATTGCCCGGTGGTATCTGTCCGCGATGTGCGCCACGATGCTCGTCATGACGGCCGACACCGCTCGAGCCTTCTCGCCGCGCCGGCTGATCGTGGCATTCGGCGAATCCGGTTCACCATCCTTCCTGGTGTTGGAAGAGGCCGTTCGACAGGTTCGTTGCCGCCTGGTCGATCGCGACGTCGACGTGGTGTTCATCGACCTGCAGGAGCTGCGAGCCATCGAGCCCGGCACGACCGATTCGGACATCGTGAGAAGGGCGATGGCGGTCCGGTCGAACGCATCGGATCGAACGGATGGTTTCGAGCTGGTGCTGATCGGCAAGGACGGTGGCGTGAAATCGCGTCAGCGCGATCCGGCGGCGCTGGACACCCTGCTCGATCTGATCGACACCATGCCCATGCGGCGTGCCGAGGTACGACGAGCGGGTGGGAAGGTGGACCGAGACTGCTGATGCCCGGCAGGGCGGAGCCCCGGCGATCGAGGCATGGTCGCCATTCGTCGCGATGCCGGTAGCGCTTCACCGGCACCGCGACTCGACACGGCAGACGTCAGACCGCGGCCGCGTTCAGCCCCGAGGTGGCGATGTCCGTCATCGTCCGGTCACCGCTGTAGCTCGCGTCCAGCGCCTCCTTGAGCTTCTTCGCCTCGTCCTCGAGACCGAGACGGTGCGCGAAGGTGTGCAGGCAGCCGTAGCCTGCGATCGCGTAATGCACCATGCGCTGGTACTGCGTGACGATCATCGTGTCGCGCACGGTGTCGTTGCCGAACTCCGCCTCGAGTGCGTGTGCCTTCGCTTCCTTGACCAGCCCTTCCATGCCCTTGCAGTGCTCGCCGTTCGGATCGGCACCGTGGCCGCGGATCAGGCCCTCGAGCATGGTCATGCCCTGCTCGATGCCGCTCACGCCAGCCTCCAGCGCCTTCTTCAGGTCGGCATCCGAGGCGCTGTCCACCAGCTTGCGGGTCACCGCGAGTGATTGCTTGTCCGCGCTGTAGATGTCCTGGAGCTGATCGAGGTAGACGTCCTTCAGGTCGTTCAAGGCCATTGATGGCTTCTCCTTCATCGTTGCATGTTCGACCGGGTAAGGTCCGATCGCCTAGCCAGCCATCATCGGGCATCGACACCGGACAGCGGGGCGGCGTTGCAGAATCGTGTGGTGCACCATCGGTGAGCAGAATCGGGAAGGCGGTCGATGGTGGTCGCGCCGTGGTGCAAGGATCGGCGGGTCGATCTCCCATCACAGGACCTGCCCATGACGATTCGCGCATCCACCGCCCGTACCATCGGGGCACTGACCCTGCTCGCCGTCACCGGCACTCACGCCGCGAGCCACATCGCCAACGAGGACGCCGTCGACAGCGTCGGCGATACCGAAGCGGAAGCTTCCGCCATCGCGGAGGTGGCAGGCCCCGACGGTGAACCGCTCGGCACGGTCAGGCTCGTCGCCACCCCCAGCGGGATGATGCACCTGGTCTGGCAACTGCAGGGCATCCCGCCGGGGATGCACGGCATCCACGTGCACCAGATCGGTGACTGTTCGGCCGACGACCTCGAGAGTGCTGGCGGGCACCTGGCGAACGGTGCGATGCACGGCGTCATGGTGGAGGGCGGTCCGCACCCGGGCGACCTGCCGAACGCGCACGTCGGCGAGGACGGCCAGCTGTTCGTCGAGCACTTCGACGGGCTGCTCACCATGGACATGCTGATGGATGCCGACGGTTCGGCCGTCATCGTGCACTCCGGGCCGGACGATTACACCAGTCAGCCGTCGGGGGACGCCGGTGAGCGCATCGCCTGCGGCGTGATCGAGATGAGCGGTCAGCCTTGAATCGCATCACTGGAGGTGGGTCGATACCGATCGTGTGACGATCTCGAGCCGAACGAGGTATCGGCCCTGGTCTTCGGATCGAGCCTGGCCGCCGAGGTCAGCTGTCGGGACGATCGATGGCACGAGCAACCGCTGCCCGACAGTGCAGCTCGGTGGTCGAGAACAGCGGCACGTCCACGTCGCTCGATGACAGGAGCAACGGAATCTCGGTGCAACCGAGCACGATGCCCCGTGCGCCCCGGTCGACGAGCCGTTCGATGATCTCGATGTACCGCGCACGGGTCCTGTCGGTGAACACGTCGTGCACGAGTTCCTCGTAGATGCTCTCGTGCACCCGGCTCCGGTCGGGCTCGTCGGGAACCAGCGTCGCGATTCCGCGCGCCGACAGTCGTTCGGGGTAGAAGTCGAGTTCCATGGTCTTGCGGACACCGAGCAGACCGACGGTGTCGAGACCCGACTCCACGATCGCCGCGGCGGTGGTGTCCACGATGTGCAGGAACGGTAGGTTCACCTCGTGTTCGAGCGTCGGGACGAAGCGATGCACGTCGTTGCAGGCGATCACGATGAAGTCGGCCCCACCGCGTTCGAGCGCGCGCGCTGCACCGAGGATAATTCGAAGCGCTTCGGCCTCGTCCTGACGCTCGATCACGGCACGAACGTAATCCTCACGGTTCACGCTCGTTGCGAGTGCGAAATCGCGTCTCGGTGTCGAACTCCGCGATGGCGCGTGTCGCGAACTCCTCGAACAGCTTGTCCAGGCTGACGCCTCGCTGCTTCGCCAGCGCACGCAGACGTTCGTGTTGCTCGTCCTGCAGCCGGATGGTCAGGGTGATAGCGCCAATCAAGGAGTGATCGTGAAATACAGCGTTCCACCATCCGTCGTGGCCATGAACAAACGATCGCCCTGCATGGAGTAGGAAGACGCCGATCCTAGAAGTTGAAGGTAGGAAGCGCTCGTTTCCGTCTCGGGCCTGGAGCCATCCGTACAGTCGATCTCGGTGGCGACCAAGTCTGTGATCAACAAGGCCGATGCATCATTCAGCTCGCCGCCGTTCCAGCTTCCGCCGAAGCCGTTGCAGAGGACGCTGCCGCTGACTTCCCCTTCTTCTCTGAACTCCTGCCCGAAGTCGCGGGCGAACTCCAGCGTGTAGTCGAGCGTGTCGACGGGAACCAGCTCCACCTCACCATCGATCCTCGCCTGGTAGCCGTCCCAGACCCATGTTGGCCCGACGAATGACGGTGTCCCAGCCACTTGGACTGGCTGCTCCGCCTGGTTGTCTCATCGGTTCGAAGAGCTTACGAACTCCTGGCACTGGAAGGCGCCTGTCTGCGGATCGCCGACCACGCCCGACAAACTTGGGCCCACACACTCCGTGGTGCTGATCCGGCCGTTGTTCCTGGCGCCGCCTCCGGAGGGGTCACTGTCGAACCCGTAGAAGATCACGCGCCCGTCCCGAACGACCGTGCCGGAAGCAACGAACGAGTCCAGGCCCTGCTGCATGACAGTGGGCCACGCACCGGTGCCGTTCGTGAATGCCTGCGCAAGGCATGTGTCCGCTTCGAGTTCGGAGCCGTTCAGCTCGACGTCACCGCAAGCGTCGGCATCGCGGCCAGCCGCCCCGCGCACCTGATCGCGAAAGTCCTCGAAGGTCTCGCCATCTCCATCTCCATCTCCGCCACCATCGCTGCACGCCGACAAAGCAACGAACAGTGCGAAAGACACCACCGCAAGGGGAAAGGATCGAAGATGAATGTTCGCGTTCATGTCCGAAGCGTAGATGACCCTGCCTGCTGTAACGCGGTCATCCTCCCCCTCGCTCTTCTATCGTCACGAAGAGGTGCACGAAACTCAGGAGTTTCGGACACCCTCGCGTGAGGATCGGGAATCAAGCACTTGGGCCGTCGCGGCGACCCATTCCGGGTGTGTAACGAAAGTCCTTGGGAGTTCAGTGCGGTTCCGGCCGACTTGGCGCAGTTGGAGCCGGGGTGCCGCCACCCCCTTCGCCGCCGTTGCCGAACGGCATGTCGATATCGGGCTCAGCGTCGTCGAGCAGACCAAGTCGACGGAGTACCACGCGTTGTTGCTCGCTGGTAAGCACTGCCTCAGCCCATTCAGGAAGGCGAGCGATCTCGCTTCGATCGTTCATCGGCATTCGCTCAGTTGCACGGTGAGACAGAGACATGGTCGCTCACCAAGAAGTTCCTATTCGGAACGGCCGTCCCGAGTGCCAGCGCGGGGGGGGGGGCGCTACAGATCCCTAAACGAGCATATTGCTGAATGGGAAACACCCCGCAGCCGAGGTCCGCGATCGCGAGGCGGTCATCTGCCCCCGGTGAGCAGCGACATTGGCGAGCAAGGAGCGCTGCTGGCGGTGGCTCTCCGCGTCGTTGGCTCCGCGACGGGACCGTGTTCAAGGGGGCGTGACTCTCCCACCCGACTGTGAACACCTCTCCTGCCTCCATCCCGAGCCCCCACACGGTCCTGAACGGACGAAACTCGAGCCCGGTCCATAGAGGAGCCCCGTCCGCGCGGTGCTCAGCCGGGCTTGCCGGCCCGTAGCAGGTAGCACATCGGCAACTGCGCCTCGCGCCCCTCGTATACCGCGTAGTCGACCTCGCGGTTTGAGTGCGGGTACTCAGTGAAGCGCTCGATCGCGAGTCCCGCGGCGATCGTCGCGTTCAGCACGTCGCCGACGGTGTGCGGGAACCAGTACGACGTACCCGCGATCGGCGCCTCGGTGCCGTCGTAGACGATGGCCTCCTCCGACACCTGGGGGCGGTTGCGGAAGTAGCTCTCCCGCAGCTCCAGGGGATCGGCGGACCCCGGCTCGAACATCTCAAGCATCGGGTGGGTCTCGGAGACCACCAGCGTGCCTCCCGGGGCGAGCAGAGCCGCGACGGCCTCGAAGAAGCCCGGTAGGTCGGGCATCCAGTTCAGCACGCCGATCGTCACGAGGGCGAGCTCGAAGTCGCGCGGCACGTTCGGAGGCAGGGCGTAGACGTCGGCGCACACGAATGCCGCATCCCGGTGGACGACGCCGGAAAGCTCCGCAGCCTGGGCCAGGAAGGCCTCGGACTGGTCGATGCCGAGCAAGCCGTGCGCGCCGAGCGCACCGAGCGACAGAAGCTCCCGGCCGTTGTTGCACCCGACCTGCACTGCCGACCTGCCCGCGACGGGCAGCCCCTGAAGATGGGCGGTGAGCGTGGCGTCGAGTGTGGAGAAGCCGGACACCGCGAAGCCCTCGACGAGTCGTCTCCATTCTGGACTCTCGCGGTGCTGCGTCGCAGAGGCGTTCCACGCCGCCCGGTTACAGGCGGTGATCGCGCGGATGTCCCGGGAGCGCTCGATGCTCATAGGCAGCTCTCCCGCATCGCCGTGCGCTGCGCTCGCCTTCGCGATGCCGATCGCGGTCGCGGTGCGGGACAAACGCGATGGGGAGTCACCGGCATGGTCTTCGGACAACGGCGAACGGGATCGGGAGCATGACAGGGCAGGACGTCTGAGCCGCTGGGAACACGACGACAAGGCAATCGTAGCGCGGCGCCCACGGATGTCGACCCGGAACGGGTAAAGGGTTCGTGACGCAGGGCAGGCCCCGGGTCGGTGTTCGGCACGAAGACCGTCGCGGGCCAACCAGCTCGGGTCGATGTCGAATGCGAGCGGTGAACCGGGACCGTGGCGCGACGCGGCGGGGCAGTCGCTATGGGGGGACTACAAGACGCTAAACCCTCGTTTAGCGAAATGTAGCCAAGGAGCGTTTCACCCTGACCGCTCGGCGTCCCGCCGTCGCGCGAGTTCCCGGTACAACGCCTCCGGCGTCACACCGATCTCATCGGCAAGCCCTCGCAGTTCGCCCCTGGGCGGTAGACCGACCTCAGTCAGGGCGAGCCAGGCGTCGAGTCGCACCGCGACGCCGCGCAGCCGCAGGAGGGCTGCCCGCGCGCGCGTGCCCTGCAGTTCGTGCGCGAGCATCGCGCACCACGCCTGCGACAGCGCGGGCTCCTCGAGGGCTCGCCTGGCCGTCGCGATCGGCACCGAACGTACGCGCGAGTCCCGCGTCGCGATCGCATCGCAGTGATAGCGCGACGCGTGTACCGAGGCCTCGGCCAGAATCCGGCCTGCAGCGATGCGTTGCAGCACGAGCGACGCGCCGTCGGCAGTGTCGCGCTGCAGGCACAGCTCGCCCGACTCGACGACGTGGAGCCGCCGCACCGGCTCGCCGCGGAGGAACAGCCGTTCGCCCCAGGCGAGCTCGCGCGCAGGACCCGCGAGGGCGACGATGCGTTCGTGACAAACGATCGCCGAAATCGCGGCGATGCTGCGCGCCGATCCCGATACCGACTGGTCGTCGGTCGATGTCCCCGCCCTGCGCGAGCATCTGCGCGACATGAGCCGCGTGACACTGGACGCGAACGTCGTCACCGAGCCGACCGGAGGCGGAGCCGTCTTCATCGTCACGTCCGACGACCCGGACGTTGCGGCCTCCATTCGGCGGATGACGGCCGATCATGCGGCGACGATGGGTGAGGCGGGGAACGCGCCCCCGTGGACGTACACCGCGACCGTTGTCGGTGGTGGTGCACGGATCGAGGTGGAAGGGCGCGACGAGGGCGACGCCCTGGTGGTTCGCAGCCTTGGTTTCCACGGCATCATGGCCGACGGCGATCACCATCGAGTGCACCACCTGATGCTCGCGACGGGGGTGAGCCCTCATTGAGGTCGGCATGAACGAGCCAGGTGCTTGCGCCAGACCACAACGACCCGCGCCTCGGGAAGAGGTCGTGCGTGGGCGTCGGTGCCGGTCAGCACGTACGCAAGTCCAGGAAGACTTTCGCTACACGCTCCGGATCGCACCCTGCAGCCACGGGCAGAGCGCATTCCCTCACACGTGGATATCGGCCAGCGTCATCTCGAACTCGATCGACGCCAGACCCAGCACGTCGTGCTCCTCCTCGAGCACCGTGACGTCATCGCCGTCGACGCCGTGCACCTCGACCTGCATCCGGTCCTGCCAGACCAGCACGTACTCGCGCAATGACGGCAGCCGTCGATAGGCGAGCCGCTTCTCGCCGCGATCGGTGCGTGAGGTGCTCCGGCCCTGCACCTCGATGATCACGGTCGGATCGGTGCGCACGTAGCCGCACGGGTTGTCCTGCCCGCAGGTCACGAACACGTCGGGGTAGTAGTGGTCCTCACCGACGGCGAGCCATGCGCTCGCCGTCATCGTGCACTCGGATCCGGCACGGTTTCTGCGGGATATATCGGGTGATCGGCAAGATGTACGCGATCACAGGATTCGTCGCCGTCGAAATACCCGACTCGGCCGGAACTCGCCACCGCGGCGGATGGTCCGCAAGGCACCGGCATTCCTCCCGACCAGACCGCTGATATCGAACATCAACCAGACATGGCAGACATCAGACCGCAGTCTGTGGACGGGGCACGCTCTCCGATCAAGACCGGCGCCAGTTCCATTCCGGATCTGGTCAAGTCCACCATGGATCCGATCATCGCCGTGGGGTGTCTGTATTTCTCCACGCAGATGTGGGGCGAGGCCTTCGGGCCGGGCGAGATGGCCCTGGCGCTGATCACGTTCTCCCTGATGTACTCCGGCAGCGCCTCCTTTGCCTGTCAGCAGCGAAAACCGCTGCACCAGCTCGCGTCCCAATGGGGGCTCGTCGTCGGTCTGCTCCTGTTGTTCGGTCTGCTCGTCGACATACTGCGGCTGTTCGACACCAACATGCTGGCCACCTGGGTCGTTCTGACACCAGCCACCCAGGGGCTGATTCATGTTCTGGTCCCGATCGCATTGCCGAAGCTCATCGCGACGCGGGGCGAGAGCACGGCCATCGTCATCGGCGCCAATGATCTCGGTCGTGCGATGGCGAGATCGCTGGCGTCCGACCCGTATTCCAAGACCCGCGTTCTCGCGTTCTTCGATGACCGAGAGCTCACCCGGCTGGCCAACGTGGTGGAAGCGCCCATCAGCGGTCGCATCGACCGGGTCACCGATTTCATCCGTTCGAATCATACGGACAAGGTATTCATCGCCCTGCCGATGGCCTCCCAGCCGCGCATCCTGAAGCTGCTGGATGAACTGCGCGACACGACTGCCTCGATCTACTTCGTGCCGGACATATTCATGTACGACATGATTCAGGCTCGGGTCGACACGGTCGTGGGTCTGCCCGTCGTGGCGGTGTGCGAGACGCCTTTCCATGGCACGGCCGGCATGATGAAGAGACTGTCCGATCTGTTCATCGCGTCAAGCGCGCTCATCATGCTCGGTCCGCTCATGCTGCTGATCGCGCTGGCGATAAAGTTCAGCATGCCCGGCCCGGTGCTGTTCCGTCAACGCCGTTACGGCCTGGACGGTCACGAGATATTCGTCTGGAAGTTCCGCTCGATGAAGGTGGCGGAGGACGAGGCGGAGGTCAGGCAGGCGACCAGGGGCGACGACCGGATAACGCCGCTCGGTCGGTTCATGCGCCGTACCTCGCTTGATGAACTGCCACAGTTCTTCAATGTGCTCGGTGGTCGGATGAGTGTCGTCGGGCCACGTCCGCATGCGGTGGCGCACAACGAAATCTACCGGAAACTGATCAAGGGCTACATGATCAGGCACAAGGTCAAGCCCGGGATCACCGGACTGGCACAGGTCAACGGTGCCCGGGGCGAGACGGAAACCGTCGACAAGATGGAGAAAAGGATCCGCTACGATCTGGAATATCTCCGCGACTGGTCCTTGTGGCTGGATCTGATCATCATCTGGAAGACGGTCTGGCAGGCGTTCGGGCGCGATCCGAACGCCTACTAGCCCGGACGGGCGGCAACCTACACGTCGCGCGGGGACAGGTTCATCGCACCGACCCTCATCGCACCGACCTGGGCGGCGGGCCGATCGCGCAGCGGCTCGCGCCGCCGCACCGGGCGCTCCAGCACCGGCACGCCGTCGTCCCGCAGGCCGCCGCCGCCACTCACCGGCGCCGACTCGCCATCGGCTCCTCCCGCCGGCTGCTCCTCCGGCAACTCGTCCAGCTTGCCGCCCAGATCCTTGGCGATCAGCATGTACACCGACGGGATGATGAACAGCGTGAACAGCGTGCCGATCGCCATGCCGCCCACCAGCACCAGGCCGATCGAGTTGCGCGCCTCGGCGCCGGGACCGGACACCAGCACCAGTGGGAAGTGGCCGGCGACGGTGGCACAGGTGGTCATCAGGATCGGCCGGAAGCGGGTGGCGGCGGCCAGCTTGATGGCGGCCAGCTTGTGCAACCCCTGCTCCTGCATCTGCCGGGCGAACTCCACCACCAGGATGCCGTTCTTGGCCACCAGGCCGATCAGCGTCACCAGCCCCACCTGCGAGTAGATGTTCAGCGTGGTGGTGAAGCTGTTGGTCCAGTAGGGCAGCTCCGGGTTGGGCATCTTCAGGAAGGTGAAGATCAGCGCGCCGAACATCGCCAGCGGCACCGAGCCTGCCAGGATCACCAGCGGATCGCGGAAGCTGTTGAACTGCGCGCACAGCGTGAGATAGATCAGCACCACCGCGAGACCGAACGCGGGCAGGAACTTGTTGCCCTCCAGCATCAGCTGGCGCGACTCGCCGGTGTAGTCGACCGCGTAGCCGGCCGGCAGGATCTCGGCTGCCGTCTCGTTGAGAAAGCCCAGCGCCTCGTCCAGCGTGGCGATGGTGACCCC